>JGI24891J29808_1000718_pt1 | contig 12577 bp, 11 predicted proteins | sample FreactcultuFSWF8_FD_29808 | JGI IMG/M metagenome (IMG submission 29808) | reverse complement strand
TGGTGCTCCCGCTAGCAACGGTCAGTCTTACCCTTCCGGTGGCCGCTCTTCCTACAACCGCACTGGCAACGGTACCGACTTCAGCGACGCCCCTGCCGCCTACACCCGCCGTGAATCTGCCCCTCGCGCTCCTGCACCCATTGCTGCCGAAGACGACGAGGACATCCAGACTCAGAACATCAGCATCCCTGCCGACATGGTTGGCTGCATCATCGGTCGCGGAGGCAGCAAGATCTCTGAAATCCGTAAGAGTTCGGGTGCCCGCATCTCCATCGCAAAGGCCCCTCATGACGAATCTGGCGAGAGAATGTTCACTATTACTGGATCTTCAAGCGCCAACGAGAAGGCTCTGTACCTGCTCTACGAGAACCTCGAGGCCGAGAAGATGAGAAGAAGCCAGATGCCTCCCCAGGACGCTTAGTTCGCTAATGTATCAGCACCGGCGCGTGCTTGATTTCTTGTACGCGGGACTCAATGCCCTTTCCGTTTCCCAGAAAAGTCTCTTCTCGGTCACATCACGACGCGCCCTCTATCCTCTACCGCCCATGGTTGCTCACCACGACAAGTAATTCCTTGATACTCGCTACTTTTTTTACTTTCTTAACCCCGACATCCCTTGTACGTGGCCGCCTCTTTCCTCACCAGAGGGTGCACCAGTCACTGCCTCATTCGATGACGAATTAACGAAACTCGCTTTTCTTTTTTGACTGCAATCACACGAGCGCCCCCTTTTTTGTCGAAGCGTTCTGGCGATTCTTTCCTCCGGGTTTGTGAAAACATTGCTGGAAGTTACAGAAGCGCTCAGAAATGGTTGATGCATCGAGGGTGTACTTGTTTTTTTCCTTTTCGCATGCGGAGGCAATTGCTTCGATTATAGCTCGATACCATTTCTATGCCTTTCTGTAGAAAAAAGTCATTTCGACCGAAAACAAAAAGGAGTGCTACATTCATCTCATGATTCGTAATGTGATCTTCATCTGTTGCGTGATTGCTTCTGACGCTTTGCATCTGTCCACACAGGCTTCTGTCAACAATAAAGACAACTATTCACGTTGGCGAGCCTTGAGTCCAACCATCAATGTGCTTCCTTAGCACGCAACAATGACCCGCGCGGTACTTGTCATGTAGAAACAGATTGACATGAGTAGCGCAGTAGAGGTATCGAACCAGCGATTCCCACCACTTCCACGATTCCCATGCCGTCAATCATGCGATTTCGGACCCTTGTATCCTCCATCCCGCGCTTTTCCGACCCACCTCCTGCCAATTTTTCCTCCAATACCGCGGACATTGAATTATGACATAGCATGCGAAACGGAGGAGTACAAATAGCTATGTGAGCCCTACTGTCTATCATTGCGATTCCCCTTCAAAAAAGAAATTTCTAATGCCGCTATACCATGACGGAAAAACAGCAGCGACGAGACTTGGATGGACGTACCACCCTGACTTGGAGTCAGCTTCCGGAAATCTGGCGACGACGAGATAATATTCATCTTCTTCGAGGGTATAGGCCTTTAAATGAGAGTTATACACAATGTTTGGCTAGTCTCTTTCACATCCACAATGAGACTGTGAATATCTGGACGCATCTGCTCGGTATACCGCTATTTCTGCTTTCCGGATTGTACCTCTGGATGATCGTGTCGACACAGTATTCTTCTTCCTCGAATCATGATATCGTGGTATTTGGGTGTTTCTTTGCTGGTGTCACTATCTGTCTATCTTTGTCGACCGCTTTCCATACATTTTCTGCCCATTCAAAGGATGCGCATGATCATTTCCTCCTACTGGATTTCATGGGTATACTTGCTTTGATAGCCGGATCGTGGATCCCAGGGATCTACTATGGATTTTACTGTCACTCTACCGCTAGTCAGATTTATTGGAGTATGGTGAGTGTTTATCACCACAGCTAAGTCGTTCGCAAAGAAAAGGTGAACACTAACTTTACAGATCTGCACCATCACCACAATCTGTGCAATGGTAATAGCTATACCATATTGCCGCACGCCAGCTTGGAAACCCTTCCGCACGAGCATGTTTATAACCCTTGGTCTCAGTGGAATTATACCAATGACTTATGCCGCAAATACCTTTGGTATCGCACAAGCGAATTTGCAAATGGGTTGGAAATACATCATCTTGGAAGGTGTTTTCTATCTCTGCGGCGCGGTAATCTATGCGTGCAGGATACCTGAACGTTGGTACCCGGGCAAATTCGACATCGTGGGGGCTTCACACCAGTGGTTTCATGTATTCGTGTTGATGGGTGCTGGTGCGCATTTGATGGGCATCGTTCGAGCGTTTCGATATAACCATCATCCTTTCACCAGAATGTGCGAGCATTTCTGGGCATGAGAGGCGAAGAAGGGAGTTAACAACGATAGCCGCGCATCGCAACACAACCAACCTCCTTATCTCCAACGATGAGATGTTGTTTTTTGAGATTGGATGAGACACAACCCACCGCTGGAAGTCTAATCTATTGCTGGAATTATGGGACATCAAGCTTCAAGGGGCAGGGATCTTAGGGCTATCAAGATGATTCCGGTACAAAGGGAGTGCCGTTGCTGCTTGAGTGCAGCGACATAACGTCCAGTTCGTATTATCCTTCATCCGATGGAGTGAGGTCCGCGGGCTCCGAGACCGTTTGAAGCCATCGTATCCTCTCCTTTGGAGCAACGAACATGTTCGGCCGGGGCTTGAGAGATATACTGAAGGTGCTCGGTCAGAGTGCCTAAATACGAATTTAGGGGCTGAGATTGATAGACACGCAGGCATTAGCATCCGAGCATCTTAATTCAAACAGGGGACCGAGGCTACATGCAAGACACAAAAAGCTTAAGAGTACTCAGAATAGAGAGTCATGATGGAGAATCATAAAGATAAAGACATTATTATATACACCTCTTTCGTCTAACCAAAAGAAGTCTGAATCAAGCGCTCTTAAACCCAGGACTCTTGGGCTCATCCTCGCTCTTCGGTGTCACTGTGACCTGTTGAGCCTCGACAGCAGAGATAGGATCTGCCTCACTCGGTCTCCTGTAGTCCGAGAATTTGGTCACTGCTTGTCCGTAGAAGACGCGGACTGCAGGTGCGCCTCCTAATTGGTAGTATGCGAGTCCGCCGAGTGCCACCGAGAAGCCGAAGAACTGGATGCCGGATACGGGGTCGTGGAAGAAGAGCATAGATGCAAAGACGATCATGATGTTCTTGAATACGCCGGAGAGTGTGAGGACGAGGGAAGATGTTTTGCCAATCTGTTGGTTATTAGCATATCTGAGCATGGGCTGTCTTTCAGGGGCTGGAAAACATACCAAGAGCAACGAGGCAAAGTTCAAGAGGAATGCCGCTGCTGCGTTGAGACCGAGAGTGATCAAACCCACGCGCTCAAAGTCTGCCCAAGTCATGTGTGGTGCCTCGAAGACAAGCGCAAGCACACCATTGGTGATTGCGCAAACAGGTGCGAAGTAGTAGAGCGAGACGAGGGGATCCATCTTGAACTCGGCAGAGAGCAATCTCTGAATCATGACCAGCCTGGTGGCTTCGAACACAATGCCCATGAGTTGGTATGCGACGCCCAGACCATTGAACTTGACTTCACCGAGAGATGCAATGATCACGCCGACCACGATGATGCAAATGTTGCCGAGAGCAGCGAGAGATGGCTCAGAGAGACGGAACACCCAGGTTGCGAGTAGAACAGCAATAGGGGCTGCAGCCTTGAGCATCTGGACAAAGCTGACGTTGAGGTAGAGATATGTAACGTTGCCGCAGACCAGAGATAGAGAGAACAGAAGGCCGATAGGGAGAATGGCGCGGATGTATGTTCGTTGTGTCATGGGGACTGTATGGCGCGAGTCAAGGTATCCTGTATAGCGGGCCATGATTTGTGTCACCACAGCCGACGACAACATGTGCCATGATGTGAGAAAGATGGGATATCTGAACTTGGCGCTATCCAGAATCCATTTGTTGAACAAGATGACGAGAGAGCTCATGCCGATCCATAGTCTGTAAAGCCCATACGTGAGTCGAAGGCCGAGATGTTGCTTATGGGGTTGCTTACGCTATGAAGAATGCGGGATGCAGCGACGACACTTTCGATGTTTCGACCGTCATGTCTTCACTGTGTACGCTTTCGCTGTCGCTAATGTCTTGCGAGTATTCGTCTGGTGACAGCAACGGCGCGCTTTGCTCGGTCTTCTCATTCAATATCTCTTGACTCATGTTGCGGGATTCCTTCTGTCTCAAAACAACGTGAAGGGAAAGGATATGGTGTCGTACGAAGAAGAATGTGGCTTTGGTGGAGGTCGGGAGCAAAAGAGTGGGATCGAGAGAGATACGAAAGGGAATTATCGAATTATAACATTACCGGAGCCGCACAATATTAGGAAGCAAGGGGAGAGGGGAGCAAATACGAGGTCAGAGGGTGATGGTGGCTTTTTGATCGTTCCTTCCCTTACCTATGCGATATTTCTTGTCTCTACACACATATAAGGTTTTCCTTCACTGCGATACGAATGGAAAGGGCTGATGACCACCAACGTCTTTAGGCGGCTTACCTCGTGCTTACCGGATGTAGCGGGCCAATGTGGTAGCAAAGTCAAAAAGCGTGTGTAGCTGAGAAAACGTGATTATGATCCTCCCCACCAAAAGTTGTCTTCTGTCGGCCAAGCTGCGGCCTTGCAGACGCCAAAATTAGCACTTTGTCGCTACACTTGCACCGTTCCCTCTAGAATCTAGATCGCGGTCAATTTTAGCCGGTAGCCTATCACGACGTTTGTGCCTGGAAAGAAACATTCTGGAAGGAAAAACAGTCGGTTCTCCAAAACAGATTGTCATAGCATTGGGTATGAGTGCGAGTGTCATGTCAACAAAACAAGACGTGCGCCACGGCTTCTTCAGCTGTACCACAGAGGTAGCCAAGCTGTTGACTTGCGGCGCAGTCAATCATACCCGCTTTTCGTATTGCACATGTGGAGGTAAACTTTATGGCGTACTTTTCGAAGTTTGTCCCGAGCATGTCATTATATTTGGGAGATGAGATGTGCCGATCTATCTTTGGGATACATAGAGAAAGAAGTAAACACGATGACCGTTGCTCGTGTTGCAACACATCCAATGCATCATACATCGTCCAGCACGTTGGAGCAGTTCTCCAGGTCTGAAACATTGACTAAGGAAATAGGAGGTTCGCTTTTGGTTTTCGCACGTTGACAGGAACACGGGGTTTGTATGTGTTCATGCAGGTGCTGCTGCAGATGTAACAAACAGTCATGCTGCTACTATTATGCATAACATTTAATCTCCTTTTGCTGCACATGATGCAGTTTAGTTGTCTACGGCCTGGACAATGGCACCTGCCGCACCCTGGTCCAGGTCGTCCAACTTGCTCATATCCTCCTTGCTGATCTCAAAGTCATAGATGTCTGCATTGTCCTTGATTCTGCTGGGAGTATCGCTCTTGGGAAGAGGAACCTGGAAAGCTATGTCAGCGCCAGTTCGTGAAGTGGTATACAGAACCCAACTTACCCAACCCTTCTGCAAGCAGTAACGAATCAAGACTTGGCCGGTCGACTTCTTGTACTTCTCGGATAGCGATTTGAGTGTCGGGTCGTCGGCCTTCTGGTTGCGGACCAGCGGGCAGTAGGCCTCAACGACAATGTTGTTGGCTTGGCAGTACTCGACAGCCACACGCTGTTGGTTCCAGGGGTGCAGCTATAAGCCTCGTTAATATCGCGCGAGCCAATGGCATGTTCGGGATTCAGCATACCTCAATCTGGTTGACGTGCGGCGGCCAGACCTTAGCGAAGGTCTTCAACTCCTCAATCTGACCTTTGCCGAAGTTGCTGACACCGATTGCCTTGGCCTTGCCCTCTTTGTGCAGTCTCTCAAGCGCAGTCCACATAGTCTTTCTACCCTGAGGGCCAGAGCTGGGACTGTGGATCAAGAACAGATCAACGTAGCCGCCCTCGTCGATCTTGTTCACACTCTCGACGAGTGATTGGTATGTCTCCTCCTCATCCTTGCCGGGGCTCAGGATCTTGGTAGTGATGAAGACGTCCTTGCGATCGACGTTGGACTCCTTGACGGCATCACCCACCAACTGCTCGTTCGCATAGTACTGTGCACTATCGATGTGGCGATAGCCGGCCTCGAGGGCAGTCAAGCATGACTTCTTGCAGGTAGGGCCATGCGACTGGTAGACACCGAAACCAAGAGCGGGAATCTTGACCGACGAGTTCGGCAGAGCAAGAGTAGACTGGAGGGTGAATTGGGAAGACATGGTGTATGCGCGATTCTGTACTTTTGAAGAACCGATCAGTTGATTAGAGAGAGCTGAGAGACGTTGGAGAGGCGACATGGCTGTAGCTATGCATGAGGGGTCAACAAATACTGGAGCTAGCTAGACTCATGACGACACTTGATGGCTGGCAAGTGGGACCAGACGACGATGCTATCGTGAAGGCAACATTGTATGGTCAAAGCTCTCGGCGGGGCAGAAGCAGAAGTCGAAGTCAACATTCTGGCGGGGCAGAGAATTTGGCATACCACTTTACACAATATCAATCATATCAACCATGTCTCTCGAAGCGATCAAATACAAGCGTGGTCAGCTCGACATTTTGGATCAACTTCAGTTGCCTCATACTGAGGTCTACGATGAGGTCAAGTCTGCACAGGATGCATGGCACGCCATCAAGGAGATGAGAACCCGCGGCGCACCTGCCATCGCAATTGTTGCTGCTCTTGGTCTGGCTGTTGAACTTGAACTCATTGCCGGGAAGAAGGAATTGTCAAGCGTTGCCGAAGAGGTTGAATTTTTCATTAAGGAAAAGCTCGAGTATCTGGTCACCAGCAGACCCACCGCTGTGAACCTTGCAGACGCAGCAAGAAAGTTGCAAAAGATTGTGCAGACGGCCGCAAAGGCCCAGAGTGCTTCAGGAACTTCAGTCAAGGACGCCTACGTCCAGGCTGCAGAGCAGATGTTGGTTGATGATGTTTCGGACAACAAGGCCATCGGCGAGCATGGTGCCGACTGGATCCTCAAGAACGCTGCTGGAGGAAAGGACCAGGTCAGCATCTTGACACATTGCAACACTGGGTGAGTGTTGGTCACGAGCGAGAGTCGTGAAACTCATGTGCTAATTCTATCGAGATCTTTGGCAACTGCCGGTTACGGTACCGCTCTGGGAGTCATCCGTTCTGTTCATGCCAGAGGATCACTCAGGAAAGCGTTCTGTAGCGAGACCAGACCTTACAACCAGGGATCACGTTTGACTGCTTTCGAGCTTGTACATGACAAGATCCCCGCTACTCTCGTCACTGACTCTATGGCTGCTGCACTCCTCCGCCTCAAGGGGCCTACTGAGAACATCGCAGCCATTGTGGTTGGAGCTGACCGCGTGGCTGCCAACGGAGACACTGCCAACAAAATTGGTACCTACTCGCTGGCTATCTTGGCCAAGCACCACGGAGTCAAATTCTTGGTAGCAGCACCGCGTACGACTATCGATCTCGACACCAAGTCTGGCGCAGACATTGTCATTGAGGAGAGAGCAGGCAAGGAGATGACGATGATCAAGGGACCTTGCTACAAGGGATCATCACTCGACCTGAAGCAAATTGAGACAGTCAGCATTGCCGCCAACGGCATCGATGTATGGAACCCTGCTTTCGACGTGACACCGGCAGAGTTGATCGACGGAGTGGTGACCGAGAAGGGAGTGGTAGAAAAGGGATCAGACGGAGTGTTCCATTTCGAGGATATCTTTGCGGCTTCTGGGTCTGATGTGAAGCCCACGACTGTTGGCGGCCTTTGATATGGCGAGAAGTGATACCCCATCTGCGAACAGATACAACATAGACCAAGCTCTTTCTATCTATATCATGTTGGCTTGAGCATAACGATTCTGTGTTGCACTCGACAGCTAGACTGATGCCGAGGACAAAGGGAGCTTCCACGCAGCAGTCAACTGCTGGGTTGGTATAATGATTGCAAGTTTGACTGGATTCAATGCAGGCACTTCATTGACCGGATTGATTTGACTGATTCTGAGAAGAGGAGGTTGCTTCCGGAGAAGTAGAGTCAGACTGGTCTTGCTGGCCAGTAGCGGCGAGGAGTTCGTCTATCTTTGCTTCGAGGGCAGCAAGATGGTTCTCGAGGGCAGTGGCCGTTTGCTCGCCGCGGTTAAGCTCTTGGAATGCCTGTCGTATGTCAGGTCGGATATGGTCATGCTGCTTCTTGAGGCCGGGTACCTTGGCAAAGTCGGCATCCTGCAAGTCGTGCTCTGTCTCCCCGTTCTGTTTCGGCGGCATGATGTAAAATGTAGTGAATTGTGTCTGCAGACAACAACAGCCCTTTGGTGCCTCTCTCTCACATGAAAGACACAATCGGTGACGCAGTCATGCTTGGCACCAGTCGGACCGTGAACCTCCGCATCCCACGAGCAGCCAGCAGCGCCAGCCCAATCTCGACTTCCCGATCGCGACTTCCTCTCGAACGCGACGGTCAACGACCATGTTCTCGGGCTCCAATTCTTTCCTGGGCGGCGCCAACCAGGGCCGTCCAGGCCAACAGCAGTATGGACAACAGCAGCCACAGCAGAACTTCGCCGGCTTTGGCCCCCAGCCTACAGGCTACATGCAGCCGCAATACACCGGCATGCCCCCCATGCAGCAGCAACAACAGTCGCTACAGCCTCAGGCCACTGGCTTCCCTCCTCAGCAACAGCAGCCTCAGCAGAACCAGTTCCAAGGAGGTCTCATGCCTCAATACACCGGCTTCCCTCCCCAGCAGCAACAACAGCAGCAGCAGTTCCAGTCGCCTCAGCAGACAGCTGCTCCCCAACAGCAACCCCAGCCCACTGGCATGACCTCGTCCCAAATCGCCGACTCGTTCCGCTCCACTCCTGCTCAGCAACAGCCCCAGCCTCAGCAGACCTCGGCCGCTTCGTCTAAGATCCCCAACATCCGTCTGTCCTTCATCACTGCTCAGGACCAGTCTAAGTTTGAGCAGCTCTTCAAGTCTGCCGTCGGGAATGACCAGGCTCTCTCTGGCGACAAAGCCAAGGATCTCCTCCTTCGCTCAAAGCTCCCCGGCGATGCTCTGTCCCAGATCTGGATGCTTTCCGACACGACAAAGTCTGGCCAATTGCTCTTCCCCGAGTTTGCCCTGGCCATGTACCTGTGCAATCTGAAGCTTACCGGAAAGGATCTTCCTGCTCAGCTACCCGAAAGAGTCAGGAACGAGGTCTCTAGCATGGTCGACATCATTTCTTTCGGTGTGGCCGATGCTCAGCCAGCTGCCCAGTCATCCAGCAATGCCCCCAGCTTCCCCGATGTGCCGACTATCCAGGCCCCTCAACCTCAGCCTTCAAGTAGCCAGCTGCTCTCTCAGCTGAATCCCCAACCTACTGGCTTTCAGCCTCAACCCACTGGTTTCCAGCCTCAGCCTACTGGCTTCCAACCTCAGTCTGGTGGCCTCCAGCCTTTCCAGTCTCAGCCTACTGGTCTGCAACCTCAACAAACTGGTTTCCAATCTCAAGCGACAGGATACACTGGCCCTCGTCCTCCAATGCCTCCAATGCCCACCGGCTTTGGCCAAGGCCTTTCGCCTCAACCCACTGGCTTCCCTATGGCGCCACTCAATGCCCAGCCTACTGGCCGTCCTGGCCAGTGGGGTCTTGTGAACGCCCCAGCCTCTGGTCTGCCCAACTTGCAGGCTCTTCAGCAGCAGATGATGCCTCAGCCTGGTCGCGAGACTGGTTTCAGCACTGCTGGGCTTCGTGGTAACGCCACTGTTCCCTGGGCCATCACCAAGGACGAGAAGAAAATCTACGATGATATGTTCAAGGCTTGGGACGGTCTGAGCAGAGGCGCCATTAGTGGTGCCACAGCCATTGAAATTTTCGGCCAGAGTGGTCTCGAAAAGGACGATCTAGAAAGAATTTGGACCTTGTCTGATCCTCACAACAGGGGCAAGTTGAATCTGGATGAGTTTGCTGTCGCTATGCATTTGATCTACCGCAGGTTGAACGGCTACCCCGTGCCAGCCAAGCTTCCTGCTGAGCTGGTTCCTCCATCTACTAGAAACATCAATGATGCCATTGGAACCATGAAGTCGCATCTTTCCCAAGACGCACAATCGAGAAGAAGCACCGGCGCATTCTTGCAGCCTCAGAAGACCGGTGTGAGCTACCTCAAGAACCACTCTTTCGCTGGCGCAGGTGCAAGTATTGCCGGTCCCCGTAAGGACGCGACCGTGTACAAGAACAACGACGAAGATGTTGGCTACCGCTCGTCCGCACGCCGTCGCACCGGTGATACCGGGCGTACCGCTTCTCCTGCCCAGGACAAGCCTGTTGAAGAAATGTCTGTTGATCAGCTGAAGAAAGCTATCCGCGAGAAGCAAGTTCTTCTCGATGCTATGGACTTTGAAGACGAGGGTAGAGCCGACGAAGAGGACGCCCTGGATCGCAAAGATCGCAAGGAGGCCGATGACCTCTACAGACGCATTCGTCGTATTCAAGAAGATATTGATGGCCATCCCAACTCCGGCTTCCGTACTACCGACTCCGATGCCGAACGTAGAACCCTCAAGAGACAACTCCAAACTCTGTCCGACCGCTTGCCCGAATTGGCCTCTCATGTCAGACGCTGCGAAAGAGCTATCGCAGATGCACAACTCGAATTGTTCCGCCTCAAGGATGCCAAAGCCAACCCCAGCTCGGCTCCAGCTATTGTTGGCACCGGACCCGGTGGCGCTGTGACAGAATCCGATCGTCTCAAGGCGAGAGCCAGAGCTATGATGCAAGCTCGTTCGGCTGCGCTCACAGGCAAGCCTGCTCCCGCTGCTGCTTCTGGTGACAACGGTGCAGGCGCTGCTAAGAGATTGGAGGATGAAAGTAACCGTGTTCGCCTTGAGAGGGAAGAAAACGAGAGAATGGTTCGTGACGTCGAAGACTCTGTCACGGAGTTCAGCAGAACCATTGAGTCTAGTTTGAAGGAGGGTTCCGAAGATGCTGCCACTGAACACGAGAGAAGAAGATGGGAAGATGGCCTTGGTGTTGAAGACGAAGTGAAAGATTTTATCTTCGACATGCAACGAAGCAGCAGAACCGCTCGCATCAGAAAGGACGAGTAAGACATGGATTAATTTGCAGACTGAACCGAGCTGACATCTTTACAGGACATCCAACCCTCGCGATCGTGTTGCTTCGCCTCGCGCTGAAGAGGCCAGTCGCAGTAGCAGTAACGCCCGTGTGGAGAGCCCTGCTGCAAGAAGCGAGACACCCCGTGGCGGAGGCTCTTACAACACCTACAAGACTGCCGAGGACCGCGCTGCCTTCATCAAACAGCAAGCAGAGCAGCGTATGGCCGAACGTCTTGCTGCTCTGGGTCTGAGAGCGCCTACAAAGCCTGGAGAGTCTGCGCAGCAACGCCAGGAACGTGAGCGTAAGGAGCGTGAAGATCGTCTGCGCCAGGCAGAGCAGGAAGACGCTCGCAGAGAAGAAGAGAGACAACAGAGGTTGGCTGGAGAAAGCATCGCTCCTCCCACTGCAGAGAAGTCTCTAGGAAAGAAGGCCCCACCCGCACCCGCACCTCGCAAGAACCGTGGCGACTCTGTTGGCAAACAAGAAGAGCAACAAGCCAAGGCTGAGGCTCAACGTTTCGAGCAACAACAGATGGAACAGGCAATCAAGGAGCAGCAGTCAGCCCAAGCATCCGAAACCAGGGAACTCGAAGACGAAGAGCGTCGACAAGAAGAGGAGCTTCGCAAGGAACGTGAGGCTGCTGCCGAACGTCTTCGTGCACTTGAAGAGCAAGTCCGCCAAGGCAAGCTCAAGAAGGCTGAAGAGAAGAAAAAGAGACAGGCAGCTTCCAAGGAGGCCGAGGAGAAGGAATCTCGTCTTGCTGCACAGCGGGCCGAGATCGAAGCTGCCAGGGAGAGAGAGCGACAGCTGCAACTGCAGCTTGAGAGTATGAACGATGACAGCTCCGACGAAGACGACGGCCCTCAAACTATCACCCCCATGGAAAGCACGCCCGCTGCTAGCCAAGAGCTTCAAAGGGAAGTGTCTCCAGCTCCTCCGGCCGAGGCCGCACCCGCACCACCAAGCGCTCCTGCCCCTCCACCAGTGCCTACCACAATCGTCAGCCCACCAGAGGAGTCCAAGAATCCGTTCTTTAGAAGCATGAACCAACCCGCGGCACCTTCTACAAGTATCGCATCGCCAGCTGTTAGTGATGCCGCCTCTACCANCCCCTTCCACCGCTTCACTCAGCAAGATACCAGCAAGACTGCTCTACCCGAGCCCGCCGCACAATCGGCTCGTCGCACAGCTAAGCCTGCTGATGACGACGATTGGTCTGTTGTTGACTCCGAGTCTTCTGACGAAGACGATGACGCACCCACTGGTGGCAGCGCCAAACAGCTCGCGTCAATGCTATTTGGTACCATGGCACCGCCACGCCCACTATCGGCCATGGATTCGCCTGCCTCCAGCTCGCCCGCACCCCCTGCATCGCTGCCACCCCTTCCCCCACCGACACCCGACGTGCCACCACC
>JGI24891J29808_1000717_pt1 | contig 12591 bp, 8 predicted proteins | sample FreactcultuFSWF8_FD_29808 | JGI IMG/M metagenome (IMG submission 29808) | reverse complement strand
GGAGGTGGAGCTGGGGGCACACAGACTATTCAAGATGGACTGGCTGGAACCGCATACGGAGCGGGTGGTGGTGGAGCCAGTGTATTCGCCACTGAAAAAGAAACGTATGGATACAATGGAGGTAATGGTGCTGATGGTGTCGTAATCTTCACCGCATATGTATAAGAATGGATCTCAATACACTGGCGTCGGCGGGTCTTTCAACGACGGCAATCTTGGTTCTCTACGGAATCTATCGTCTTTGCCTTGTCCTCATAGGACGACGATTCGTCTCGCAATGTTGTGAGCGTGAAGTGAGAGTAGGAATCAATGTGGAAGACTTTACACCACCATCGGCACACCCATCAAGAAGTCAAACTCACTTACACCAGCATCTCCATTCCGTTGGATTCCGTAGTGATCACGCCGAATCGTATTCAGCACCTCTGTTGCTCCCTCACCGAGAAAGTCAAGTAAGTATTGATACGCTCCCGCCCGACTCAAATGAGGCGGAAACGCTCTCTCTTGAATCAACTGCGTCATCCAGCGTTGTGTCCAAGCAATCAACGATTCGTTGATCGCATTGGTGGGACAATCTAATAGAAGCCGAACATCACTCCGCGTCAAACGAGGAATCTTCTTGGGTTTCTCCTTTGGCTCGGCTTTCTCCTTTGGCTCTCTCGGCTTGCGTTGATCAGCAGAGAACGGCGAGCCCCATATATTCTTGGTCATTTATAATGACCGACGCAGAAGAAGTGCGAGATTATCCTTTGAGCGATGCCGATATTCGCAAGCTCTTGGGAGGCAACGTTTCGTTGATGACCTACCCCGACCTCGCAAAGAAGAGAACACTTCAAGATTGTTTTGATTCAAAAGGGAGGTGTATCATCCTTTTTCTCACCGAAGACGATCACACGGGGCATTGGTGTTGTATGCTCCGCACAAAACGAGGCGTGGAGTTCTTTGACCCTTACGGCGACAAGCCCGAAGACCAGCTGGACGATATTCCACAAGATCGGCTGGAACAGATGAATGAGTCGCAACCCTACCTCACGGAACTGATGCGAAAGAGTGGTCTGCCGATCTACTATAACACTCACGCCTTCCAGAAGGAGCGAGGAGATGTGAATACGTGTGGTCGGCATTGCGTCGCTCGTCTTCTTTACGGCAATAAGTCGCTCTCGCAATACAAAGCCATTATTGATAAGACTGGTCTCTCGCCCGACGACTTCGTATCGGGTCTAACCTATATAAAGTTGAAGAAGTAAGAAGAAAAACTGGGGTAGTAGTATAAATGAACCGCCAGTTAGCGTCCGTCCAGTATGTTGGTGGGACTGATGCCGATCCCGACTACGTGTATTACAATGCCGACATTGTGAACAACACGACGGATGACCAGACCTCTACGGGTGATGCGATTCAAGACCCGAACATCGTGTTCAACGAGACCCGTGATTACCCTATCATCAAGGACATTTCCAACTACAACTTCTCCATCGTGCGTTTCACGATGAACGGAGCCAACTTGGATCTTCCGCTCTTCATCCCGAGCATTCGGGACGGCACGGGACAGACGAACCCTAACCTCACAACCTACGGAATGTCTATTCCTCTCCAAACCTTTGTGGTGAACGACCAGCAGCCAACGGCTACTGCTTGGGTTGTGAATCAACCCGTCGTAGAAGGGGAGTATAAATCGTATATAACTTCGGCGAGCGTCACGAAGTATGCTCTGTGTATCAAGTCTAATAATGGACAGTTCAATCCCGATCCCGCTGGTGTCCCGAATGGCGTGTATTGGACCGTCTACTGGATTCAACTTGGAACTACTCTACCCGCTGCTCAATCCATCCCGATCAACGCTTACCCTCCTACTCGCTTCATTGAGTATCAACCGCAGAACAAGAACCAAATCACTTCGCCAGCTCCTCTTTCTCTCGCAAACTTGAAGTTCAAAGGCACGTGGAGTTCTGGAACGCAGTATGCTGCTGGGGATGTGATTACGAAGACGGCGATAGACACAAAGTATCAAACGTATAGTGGTCCTTTCTACCAAGCAAAGATTCCTACGACGCAGTGGGTTGCGGGAACGACATACCAAGCGGGGGTGTTAGTTCTCTACGGAGGCATCGCTTACTATGCGAAGTTAAACAATTCATCTACAACACCTCCTCCCAGCGACTCAACGAACTGGGGTCTTGGTCCGCAGATTGCCGTTGATCCAGCGACATCATCTCAATGGGTTCTGTTCGGGGACAAGCAAGGACAAAAGCAAGATCTTTCTACGGATTACTACTGGGTCTATACCTACCAGAACTGGCTGGACCAAATCAATACCGCCATCTTTGACCCAGCCGATCTTGGACTGGTCGCTGCTTCCAGTCCTCGTTTCGCACCCAATTGTGCGATGTGCGACACCTACTACGCCTACTACGATGCGTGGGTCGCTTCTGGTCTTCCAAATGCCGCTGCTAATTTCCCTTACGCCACGTTCGCAGACTTCATCAACGGCATCGGTGGAGGTGTTCAAGCCCCGCAGATCGTCTATGACCCAGCGTCCCAGAAGTTTTCCATCTACTTTGACTCTAACGGCTTCGGTCAGCGTCTCACGACATTCACGAACGGCACGGATCAGTATTCGCAATTCTCATCTCCTCACTTCCAGCTCTTCTTCAACACGAACTTATACAACCTTTTCGGGTCAATGCCTTTCTACTACTGGAACAACACGACGCTCGTCGGCGGTCCTTTCGGTAATGGAGTCGCTGCTCCCGCTGGGTATGTGTATGAGATGCTCGTCCCCAACAAGTTCTACACGAATGTTGCCGACTACCGCCTACTGCCCCAAGCTGGAACACCCTCTCTCGGCTATGTCCCCTACGGAGCGTCCAATGTCGCAGAAGAGCCGCTCTCTACGCTTGATCAGCAGAAGGTCTACTGGATTGTGTCCCAAGAGACGGTCTCTACGGATACGCTCTGGTCTCCCATCTCGTCCATCGTATTCGCCTCTGCTCTAATGCCCGTCCAGCCCGAGTCCAACTCCGCCCCAGTCATCATCGGTCAAGCGAACATTGGAAACTCACAAGGAACCGCCAAGTCCGCCTTCACCCGCGTGATTACGGATCTTGCTCTGCCGATGGACAAGGGTGCTGCCTCTTGGAAATCGTTTATCTACTATGTGCCGTCTGCCGAGTATCGTTTGAGCGATTTCCTCGCATCCCACCAGCCCCTCTCGGGAGTGGATGTCCAAGTGTTCTGGAAGAACCGCCTCAACAACCAACTCTACCCGATCGCAATGACGAATCTTTCTTCTGTGTCCTTCAAGATGATGTTCAAGAAGAGGAGCCTCCCGACCAAAACAGAGGAATGGGGAGCGTGAGTCCCTCCAAAACTTTCTGTGAATAGAAGTATAAACCAAGATGAGTGCCGACATTGAGAAGCTCGCCGTCTTTGATTCCCGTATTGTCCAGAGCCGCCCTCGTTATGCCGTTGAGAAGGGTGCTCTGTCGCTGACGAACGCTCCGTTCAACGCCATCTCGGCGACGGCGTCCCAGCACACTTACAACATCTATGTGCCGAGCGAGAACGTGTTCGTAGATCGTGCCGTTGAGTGGACTTCTACCGTCACGATGTCGTCCGTGATTACGCCTTCGGGCACGCTCGCCAACTGGGCACTCAACTTCCCTATTGTCGTTCCTGGCGTTGATTTCGCCCTAACGGCGTTCCCGCTCAACTCGCTCTGCTCCACGATGACTGCGACGATCAACGACACCACGAGCGTCATCAACTCCCAAGATGTCTTGAAGGAGGTCCTACGCCTCACGGACTACAAGAAGAATCGTCTCCAACGCACGTGCCCGACGATGCTGGACAAGTATCAGTGCTACGATGATGCCTATGGTCTGCCCAACTGCCCGCTCAACGGCTACGGCACGGCGATGGACTACGATGGTGTCCAGAATGGTGCTTTTGGACAGATTGTCTTCACGGACTCTGCGGGTCAGCCTCTCGTGGAGGGCAAGTGCTACACGAATGGTGTGCTGACGGCGACGCAAGGTGCGGTTCCCTCCACCGCAATTGCGGGCACCTACCGCTGCGTCAATGGTCTGCCTTCCCTCGTCGCTTCTACGGGTAATTCGGGTGTCGTTGATTGTGCGGGTCCCTTCACGATCTTCTACCAGTGGACTTCAACGGAGAAGCTCGTCCTCTCGCCCTTCACGTTCAGCGATGTTCACGAGTGGGATACGGGTCTGTTCGGCATCAACAACATCCAGCTGATTATGAATCTCCAATCCCCTACCCGTATCGTTCGCTACACGGGCGTCCGCTGGAATCAAGGTATTGGTGGGTATGGTGCGGCTGGTGCTGGTTCTAATCCCGAGTCGTATGCGACGCTCACGGCGACCCAGTTTGCGTCTTCTCCCTTCCAGCGTTCAGTGGTCAACGTCCAGTTCCTCACGCCTTCGCTGGATGTGCCTCTACCGCCCAAGTCCGTCGTGCCGTATATGGAGTTCCCTCGCTACATTACGAACGGCACCTCCACGATCGCTGCGGATACTCCCCTCCAAATCCAGTCGCAGACGATCACACTGCCCCAGATCCCCGATCTGCTCATCGTGTATGTGAAGGGTCTCCTACCCGCTGGCTCTGGCTCCACGAACGGCATCAACGACCCCAACATCGGCGACTTCTACCTCCCGATTGCGTCTCGCTCGTATGGTAATGTTGCGAACCCTCTCTCGGTCAACTTTGATAACTTCTCGGGTCTGCTCTCGTCTCACACGGCGGAGGAGCTCTACGGGATGTCCGTCAAGAACGGTCTGGATATGGACTGGCTCTCTTGGACGGGTGCTGCGTTCTCGGGACAGAACGCTTACCGCCCCGTTGCGTCTGCGTCAACTACGGGTGTTGGCTGGGGTAGTTTCGGCAGTCAGCTGGCTGGTTCTAACCCTCCGTCCGCTGCGACGGGTGCCCAGAAGGTCCCGCTCACGGGCTCTATCCTCGTCCTCAAACCCTCGCAAGACATTACCCTACAAACGGGTCAAGCCCCGTCGCTGGTGGGCAACTTCACGCTCCAATTCAACCTCACGGTCTACAACAACACTGGGCAAGATGGCGTCCAGCCCCAGCTCTTCGTCATCACGGCGAACTCTGGCTTCTTTGAGTCCATTCGTGGCTCCTCCCGCATTATCAAGGGTGTATTGAGCGAGCAAGACATCATCGGTGCTCCCCTCGCCCCGACGGCGACTCGCCAAGAGCTCCACCGCTACGTCGGTGGTGCTGGGCTGATGTCCTCGCTCGGCAACATTCTGTCCAAAGTGAAGGGTCCCGCTCTGGAACTCTTGAAGAAGGTCGGTATGGAGGCTGGGCAAGAGCTCCTCTCGCACGGCACGGCTTACGCCAAGAAGAAGCTGGGTCTCGGCGGTGCGATGAGCGGTGGTGAGGTGAGCGGTGGTGCTATGAGCGGTGGTCGCACCCAGCGGACTCGGCTGGAAGCTCGGCTGATGTAAGATGCTGACCACTTTCACCATAAAGTTAATGTAATCAAACTTGTTCTCCCTTCGCAGTCTGCGGAGGACTTTATCAAGCATATATAACCTTAACAAGAATACAAATGAGCACCCAGCTGGATTCTCACTTGTGTTGTAATGATCTTCGGTTTGTCTATTCTTACTGCTCTACCAAAGGATATGAATGGCGAGATTGTTCGGTGATGTCTTATTCGCCTTCCACTCACCCTTTATCTTCTCCGCCCGAGCACGATACTGCTTTCGCTTCTTCTCTGCCGTCCCCTTCGGCACCCGCCCCGCTTTCTCTTCGGCAGACCATAGGAGGTGATCTCCATACCGCATAGCTCCAAAGAGGACGCCGTCGTAGGAGAGCTTGTGCTTCCCGTCCGTTGCGACTTTGAGCTTCTTGGGATCTAACCCGTATGCCTTCGCTTTGGCTTTTGCTTGGCGAAGATATGCGGGACTCGCACCACCAGTGAAATTATCAAGAGCGTGAGCGTCCAGCGTATCCATTCCTTTCGTGACGAGCCCAACATACGGAATGAAGTAGGAGAAGGCGTTCGCAATCTTACGCCCTACACTCTGCTCCTTCACCTTCTTGGGACGCACTTCTACGTTCTTGGCGGAGCGACCCATAATCGCCAGTAGCGGATCGCCGTCTTGGTAGATGCGTCGGTTAGGAATATCTTTCTGGGCGTCGCCCATTGAGATGGCGGGGTTGTAAGAAACACCTTGACGAATGAGTCCCTTCTTCAAGAACATATCCAAGACTGCTCCACCAAGCGAGTGTCCTACGCCATACACATCTACCGACTGGGGATCGCGTAGACGGCTCATCACCGCATTGAAGTCGGCAAGATCCTTCTTCCAGCGTGGCGTGTCTTCCAACTGACCCAGTCCCAGCTTCGCATCAGCGTAGAGGTCTTGCTTATCGCTCGTGTTCGTTCCACGAATGCCTACAACGAGCGTATCAATGTGTCGCTGGTCATCGGGATCGGGTAGAACGTAAAACTTCAAGGTCGGTGTAAAACTACGGAGTTTGAATGGACCGATGGTCTGCGGTGGAGACGTAGAGTAAGCCGCCTTTGCGATCTGTTGAAGAATAGAGAGTTCGGGCAGAGGACCCGATCCTCGCACGGGTGTTGGCGGAATCGCAACGGCTTGATGACTGGGTTGGCGTTGGAGTTCGTGCGTTGGGTTCTCAACCATCTCTATACCCGATTCATCTTCGGCTGCGTGAGCGATTACTCTGGCTGGACGTTGAGGAACACCACGAGCCGTCAGTATAGCGTAAATTGTTCCGTATGTCCCGATAGTTCCAAGAGCTCCTAACAATGACGCAAAGGCGATCCCTCCTTCGGGTGATGAGCCTCTCGTTTTTAGATATTGATTGTGCGACTCCTCCCAACCAGCATACCCAGCCATACCAGCAGCCATCAGCGTTGCGATGATTGGATGGATATATTTCTTTACTACGTCCAACACTGGACCACCTCCGTGAAGGGTGTGATGATGACCATTACCTCTCCTCAACGAGAGCAGTGCGTTTGCTCCTTCCATCTCTTTCAAGGTTTCTACTGCTTCGCCCTCTTTCAGTGCGTCCAGTATCTTTTCCAAGTTGGCGATATGATGTGCGTTCGCATCTCGGTCTCTCTTGCTGATGGTCTTACTCTGTTGTTGTTGTTTGAGTCCATCAATCGCCCTTTGAATCTTCGCAATATCATCATCGGTAGAACCGCCCTCCATCTTCTTCTCAATCTGCTTTTCTTCCCGTGCCGTTGGAATCTTCGCTTCCTCTTGACGACGCTCACTCGCATACAACGCCTTCCTCTGTGCTTCTGCTCGCTCCTTCGGGATCGGGTCTTTGCTCATATGCTTCCCGTCTTGGGCGATTACCCAATACAAATCACGCTTCGGTGCCTTGCGGAGTTTATACGGCATCCTTTATCTATTACAACAGAATTAGATTGATGAACTTGATGTAGATGATGTAGACCAAAACCCAAACTATTCTATGGGCTGAACTCAATTCGGTCTGGGGCTTTTTTTACTTTTTCATCTACATCATCTACATCAAACCAAAATATATCCGTGATAGACAATGAAGATCCTTGAACTATTCAAAGGCACGGGCAGTGTCGGCAAGATTGCGAAGAAGATGGGATGGGAGGTGATGAGCGTGGATATTGAGGACAAGTATGAACCCGATATTCTCGCCGACATCTTGGAGTGGAAGTATAAGAAGTTCTTCAAGGAGACGGGGTTCATTCCCGACTTGGTGTGGGCATCACCGCCGTGTAATACCTACTCGCCACTGGTGTATCCCCTCAAAGAGCGAGACACCAAGACCGCCGAGCCAAAGAGCGAACGAGCCAAGATAGGCACCGAGATCCTCTACCGCACTCTGCGGATCATTCGCTACCTTCAAAAGAAGAACCCGAACCTCGTCTACACGATTGAGAACCCACGTGGTATGATGCGACACGACAAGCAGATTAAGTTGCTCCCTCATCGTGATACAACTTTGTATTGTCTATACGGAGATAAACGGGTGAAGCCTACCGACTTCTTCAACAATGTAGGACTGGACTTGAAGCAAGGGACGGCTGCGTCTTGCTCGTCCGTCGGTCGTATTCGGGTTCAAGGCGATACACGGAACATAGAAGAGCGATATTTCATTCCACCGAAGCTGGTAAAGGAGATTCTTACCAAGATGGCGGAGCATTACAAGGCACAATAAGTTAATTACGGCGGTAATATGGTTAAAAAATGGTATTTAAATTAATTTAAATCCCATTTTTTATATAGGGTGGCGGTGTAATCATCTATTTTATGGTGATTTTTACTGGTTGGATGCGTATAGTAGGCTTTATAGGAGGCGGATATAGGTGTGGTATGACGATACGGACGATCTCAAAGAAGATACGTTGGGTTGATACGTAATTCTTGGTGTTGATAGCGACTTGGAGGTCAGTGCCGAGTATAGATAAATCTTGGACGCAACGACGGATCATTATTCTTATTATAAGAGGAGAATGGGGGTGCGTGGAATTGAACCACGATTAGAGGATTCAAAGTCCTCTGTCTTAACCATTTGGACGACACCCCCAGTTCACTGCGAGTCCGTAAGGAACTGCGGGTTTCACATTCTTCACCGAGAGGAATAATGGAGATTGAAATCAAGTGGAAGATAAGTAAGAACGGCAACGGACGATCGTGGGCGTATTCGTATTGTGAGGTGTGTAAGGAATGGATTATGGCGTCCCGATCCAATCGGCACAAAACCAAGAACCCGAAACATCTTCGTCTTTCCCGTCCCGAACCGATGCGTAATCTTGAAGAAATAAAGTCGGGTTGTAAAGAATAAATGTCGTCGGTGAAAGTGAATGAGTTTATGCTGAATCTCGCGAAGGAGTTGAAGGAGAAGAAGGGTGTGGCGGACTCTACGGCGAATGCTTACATCCGTGCGATGTTTCTGCTCAACGGGAAGCAGCCGTTCAAGAACCTCACGTTTTTGAAGAAGACCGACGATGTGGCGGAGCTGGTCAAGGACTACGCCGACAATACCATCAAGCTGATCTACTCGTCTATCGTNTCGGTTCTCTCNCTATTCAAGGAGAAGCCAGCATACAAGAAGGTGTATCAGTTCTACTACGAGAAGATGATGGGAAAGGCAAAGGAGATGAAAGACGCTGGTGCCGAGAGCAGCGACAAGACCGAGAAGCAGAAGGAGAATTGGGTAAGCTGGGAGGAAGTCAAGGAGAAGGGCGACGCTCTTGGTAGTGCCGTTTCGGGCTTCGGCAAGAAGCGGACACTCACCGAGCAAGAGTTTGAGACACTGCTCCATTATACTATTCTCGCACTCTATACCGAGACCCAGCCACGACGCAACCAAGATTATCTGGATATGCTTGTTGTGAAGACGATGCCGAAGGTTGCCGAACACAACTATCTTGTGATCACAAAGGGTAAGCCGACCAAGTTCGTCTTCAACATCTACAAGACGGCGAAGAAGTATGGTCAGCAGATTCTTGATATTCCCCCGACGCTCGCGGAGATCATTAAGCTTTACTTGAAGTTCCACCCGCAGAAGAAGGAGGCGTCCTACAACTTCTTGGTGTCGTATGATGGTTCGCCGTTGGTCGCTCAAAATGCGATTACACGAATCCTCAATAAGGTGTTTGGTAAGAAGGTCGGTAGCTCAATGCTCCGCCATATTTTCTTATCCACGAAATACGACATCAAGGAGATGGAGAAGGACGCCACTGCGATGGGTCATTCCGTTGAGGAGCAGAAGAAGTATATGAAGGGTTCGGGCGACGAAGTAGGACAGACGGTCAACGTNCCCACCATAGAGGGCAACATCGCTTAACCACTGCGACTTCTACTTGCTTCACTTCCGCCTCTACTTGTGCGACGGATGTTTTCTTAATACGATCAATCATCAGTGCGATGACTTCATCCACCGCTGACTGATACTTGGATTCTGGGATGGATTCAAGCGGACTGCTCATTTGTATTTGTATTCTCTACGACATTTTCCGTAGGCGTGTTCTTCTCCTCAATCGCCTTCTTATCCATCTCGTCCTTGTCCTTGTTCATCTGGTCCCGAATCAGCGGCTCAAACTCCGCCGATCCCGAGACATACATCCAGAGCTTTCCAATCTTGTCTTGGAGACGCCAGAGGTGGTCGTTGAGGACAAGGCGGTGAGCATCCTTCGTAGGACCCACGCTCGTATTCACCAGTCCCGTTGCCTTCTCACAGTCAAAGCTCTCGTCCGCGAACGCTTCCGCCATCGTGCGAACCAGCTTGTAGTCAATACGATAATCCTCCTTCGGCATTCTGTTTGTAATTACCGCCGAGAAGATTTTTGTTCCCACGACGCATCAACATCCGTGCTGGTTGGTTGGACAAGCATACGATTCGCAACGAACGAGATGCTGGGGCGGGGGCGGGGGTGGAAAAATGGTGGCGAGTTTGAGTGCTTCCAACTCGGTGCGAATACGCTTGACCTCTTCAAGAAGCAGATTGATCTTGGCGAGCATCTCGGGCTGGTAATTAATCTGCGTAGAGTATCCATTCATTCCTTTATTACTGGAACGAGACAATAACGGGACCTTGAACGACTGCGAAGGTCGGCTGGGGTTTCGGCAACTTCACCTTTGCCTTCTTGGGTTCCTCAATGATCTTGGACGGCTCCTCCTTCGCCTTCGTCGTCGGCATCACCGTCGCTGGTGAAGAGGTCGGTAAAGTCAAACTCACGCTCTTTCTCGGCATTGTCCTTATGTATAGTGGACACTTCCTTCATCAAGTTGATACTTGCGGGTGTGAGGATCTTATAATTCTCGTTCGCAAGAAGCTCTTGGACGAACCGCTTGAAGGTGGCGGACAAGGTCATATCGTCAAGACACGCCGTCAGCATTCGCTTGACCTTTGACTCGGTCTGCTTGTGATACTTCACCCTCATCCTCTCCCTTTCCTTCTCGGCGACGGACGGGTCAGCCTTCACTGCCTCCTTCACCTTCGCACGACGTTCGGCTTCACGCTCACGCATCTTCGCCTTCAACTCATCCTTGTGGGTCTCGTAATAACTCGGCATCTTGTTATGATAGGAGAGTTTATTCTTATACTATTCGTTTTGATGTAGATGATGTAGATGAAAAAGTAAAAAAAGTCCCAGAGCCGATCGTGTTTAGCCCATAGGAAAGTTTAGGTTTTGGTCTACATCATCTACATCAAAATAATAGGAACTGGATTGTCTATCCAATCAGTCGGCGACGACCAGTGCCTTCGTCCTCCTTGCGTTTCAGCCCCAGCCAATACATCCCGCCTTTGCGTTCCGTCTCGTCGTCGCCATCCTTGACCTTGAAGTTCGGGCATCGCTTCTCTTCTACTCCGCAGTAGCCCATATGGTCCTTGAACGTCTGCTTGTCGCAGTGGGTCTCGGGCATCCCAGTGTCTATGAAGAACCGCTGACGGAGTTCTTGACTGCCGACCCAATACTTCTTATCCTTCGCATCCACTCGCTCGTAGTATTCCCACAACCACGCCTTCACTTTGTTGTTCCCGTCAATGTATTCGCTGGTCTTGTCGGCAACCATCTTCGTCATCTTCGGGGCTTCCGCGATCGTGGGGTAGATGTCCAAGAGCATACGAACAAAGGCGTCTCGCAACTTGGTGTCTTCCAGTATCATCTGCTTCAACGACGTATCCTTGACCCTCATATTCGTATCTTCCACGACATCGTCCTCGTCCTTGAAATCAAACGGGAATGGGATACATCGCAGACGGCGAGTAAGGGCGTTCGCATCCAGCTTGGACATCTTCGGGATAGTGTTGGCTTGGATGAAGATTCCGCATTGGAGAGTGAAGGTGATAGGGTCCTTATAAAGTTGCCGAGCAGTGATGGGATCGCCACCCGTCATCTCTTTGAGAGCTGCGATTTGGATTTGGTCCTTGTCGTCGGGTTCGGTCGCCATCATTACCCGCTTACCCTTCGCCATCGCAATGGACGAGTTCGTCGCATTCTTGCCGTCGCTGGGCTTGGTGAGAACCGATGCTGGAACTGGGTGGTAGTATCCTTCCTTACCCCCAAACGCCATCATCACCAGCAGAGCCAGAAGACCCTTGCCGTTTCCACCAGCACCCGTCCAGATGTAGAACTCTTCGTGGATCCGCAGACCACAGAGACAGAGTGCGATGGTCTTCATCACATAGTCAATGGTCGGCTGGTCTTCCCAGATAGACCACAAGATCTCTTTGATTTTCTTGTGTGCCTCCGCATCAACGTTCTCGGGGTAGTCGTAGCCCGTGTTGATACAGATGTAATCGGTCGGGCGAATATCTCGCACATCGCCAGTGCGGAGATCCACGACCTTGTTCTTGAACGCAAAGAGGTGCTTGTTCTCGTCCATCATCTTTTCCAGAGTGGGTAGGATGTAGTCGTTGGAGATGAACTTCACGGCACCCTCTACGAACCCCGCTTGACCGATAGAGAACTCAAACTTGCGAATGAGTTTCAGTCGTTCCTCGTCTTCGGGNTCNNGGCTNGTGATGTCTATCTGCCGTTGGTAGTGCTTGATGTCCTTTGTAATCGTTTGC
>JGI24891J29808_1000714_pt1 | contig 12665 bp, 16 predicted proteins | sample FreactcultuFSWF8_FD_29808 | JGI IMG/M metagenome (IMG submission 29808) | reverse complement strand
ATAAGAAGGAAGAAAATAAAATCCATTACTCGCTGATGTGCGAATTGAAGACCACGTATTTCCATCAGCCGTCCACCAAATAGGATCATCAGTTGCAACACCCGCACCATTATAGCTTGTCACATAAAAGTTAGTAACAAATAAAACAGGAGTTCCCGTATTTGCAGAAGTGGTACTACCTCGCCAGTTAGTAGCCCAAAAATAGTTATCATTACCGCCATGCCACAACGGCGCAGTTCCTGTTCCTGATCTTTCCCAACCAGGATTAGAATAGATATAAGCAAATTGAGTATCGAATGCATACGTAGGGTGATCATTTATATCGCCGTTAAGGTACTGTGTTATTCCCATTACCGGCTGGCCAGGATACCAATAAACAATAGTTCCATCTATAAGTCCAGTCGCTGATATAACAAAATTGCCATTACTGATATCGAATGTTCCTGTGCCTACATCCGTAGAATACATATCTTGTGGACCGGTAGTATCATCATAAACGGTAAAGAATTGATTACCTACTGAAAAAGCTTGGCCTATGTTCCCAAATGTTGATCTGCTGCCCGGAACGGTTCCAATTAAACCTCCTGAAGTAGTTGGTCCTACATTAATACGTAAGCGTGATAATTGAGGAGTTATTCCCATCAAGGTTGAACCAAATCGCTTTCTTACTCTTCCTCGGAATACATAAGCATTCTGGAGCTGCTCGAACGCATCATCCATGATTTTCCATGGACGTTCATCGGTCTGTAGCCCTGTCGAAAAGGGCGATATGAGAAAACGATCTAATGGCATAATGAACTCCTAATATGATACAGGTATACCAATAGCCAAGAAACTTAAAAACTCTCCAGCGATTGCATTTCCGCTCCAGGAAATCTTAAAATTTGTAGTGGTAATTGTGCCAGCCTGTACCGAATATGGCCGAGATGTAGTTGTAGAATTTACCTGTGGAGTGAGTAGAACTTGAAAAACTTGAGAGAATACGGGTATGCCGGCCCCACTAGGAAAGGGAATTGGTGTATTAGCTTGAGGTGATCCGCCGATAGGTACCGAAACAGTATTCCACATGAGTAAAATTCCAGAAGGTAAATATGACCATCCAGCAGAAGCTGCTCCCGGACTGGATACTGTACTCAAGATTGAACCCGTTGCAGGTATCTGAACAACAGTCGCCTGGTTAGTCTTATTTATATACAATTCATTCTTTGACGTCACAGCATTAGTTGCAGAATAAAGTGCTATATTCCCCGCAGGAAATGTTATGGGAGGAATAGAACCTGCTTGTGAAGCAAAGTACACGTAATTAAACCCAACGGTGCCATTTAAAGAGCTACTTGCCGTAGCACTATTACCTGCAATAACTCCTAATGCATTGAAGTTACCCTGTATATCAGATTGCGACTTAGACAGTTGGTCAGTGGCTAATGGAATATTATATTGATAAGCCATATTAATTTTCCTTATGAAGTAATTTATGTAATATATATAACCCAAAGCAGATCAAAGAAATACATAAAAGTAAGTACATGATCATAATAATCCTTTAGAAGTTTGATCCACCCCAACCCCAGAATCCACCATTTCCACCAGGTCCAGCAGTTTGTTCGGTGTAGATAGTAGCAGATCGCTCATTAGTTAATTGAACGATAGTTCTACGCAAGCATAATCTCTCTTGCTTCATATATTCAGGCAATATCATTTGAACTGATTCTAAATCCATACGATCTTCAAATACTTTTTTAGCAGTTCCATAAGCGATATATTGCCACCATTCTTGAAGTTGTGGTATAGAATTGGTAAAAAGAAGTTGTGTAGGCCTTACAAATACTTCAAAGTTAATTTCATATGGTTGATCAGGAACCGGACGCACAATGAACGTATTATCGAAATAACATACTGCTTGAGGAAGAGATACTTGCACTTGAACGGTCTGACTATTAATAACAGCACCAACGGCGGGCGCTACGGGAAACGTGATAACGTATTGACCTGTTACATAGTTAATATAATTAAAAGGATTAACACAGTTGGTAGCATTTATATTACACACCGTTGTTCCAAAATAAGGAGCACTTACTAAAGGTGATGTAGCTTTTGCCGCTTGATACTCAGAGCTATTAGGATCATATAAGTTACCGTAAATAGTAGGTTGCCCTGTGGTTGCATCAAGAACAGGTATATCCACCAAAGAAAGACCATTGCCATAGATATCAACAGAATCAAAAAGCACTTCACCTTTAACAAAACATGTTTGTTGGGACTGTCCTGGACTTACAATAGCACCTTGAGCATTCGTAACTACACCAGAAAATGTAGTAGTTGCACCGTCACCTGCAGCACCAATTTGAGATATATTGGTTATATTAGGATAAATATTAAAAAATTGCTCGCGTGATTGTGTATAGAATGATTGATATCCTGCAACATACAAAGGAGGATTTATCGTTAAATATTTATTCTGAAAATCATAAAGAACTTGTGATACAGCGTTAGCAGCACCACCATATCCCTGAACATTAGTATAATACACATCTTGATAAGGATTAGTCCAAAACTTAAATCGTTGATGGAGATTAAACATGCGTAGATGTTCTGGAAAATCATACATAACGAATGTATTTATATAATTATTCAAATCATCTGTTGTTAACTGAGCTTCTGCTGGGCTACGAGTTAATCTTCTAACTTTTTGTTGAATTGCTGCCAGAGAATTTCCTGGCGGATTTGTTGGATAAGTTGCCATATCTCTTTCCTAGGACGCTTTGTAAGGCAGCACGTTTTGGACCGCTGCAGTTAAAATGCTATTGTCTTCTGCAAATGCGACAGTCTGCGCATATTGGTTTTTTTGTGGAAATGTGCTCGGTGTCGCAAATGCAGAGTAAAAGGTTGTATCTATCGGAATATCAAAGGTCGTACTTGATGTTACAACTATATTGCCAAACTGTTGGTTAGCCTCTTGCATACCATACCCTAAAGGTATATCTAAACGTATCGTAGTCCCCGTAATATAGTTGTGGGCGAATGTTGTTGTTACTTGAGCGGGAAATCCATTAGTTATGTCAGATATAATCCGCATTGCGGGTTTAAAAACTGGATATTGATATGCAAGTATGGCCATAATACAGTCCTTCTTATAGTGATTCTATAGTCACAAGTGGTTGTCCTGTTGGTGTTAGATCTTCAATATCTACGAATTCTAGAGACTGAAAAGAACATCGCCTTACCTTTTGATTAATCTTCATGGTAGGCATATTATTTTCATTCATCATGTATGAGTGAATGGGATACCAACAATCCTTATTGAGATGTTTTGCTACACCGAGCGGTAATGTATATATCTCGCCATCAACAAGTTTAAAATTTTCAACGTCATCTTCTTTCCATTTCTTGAAAGAGAATTCCATTTGACCACCTGGCACTTCATGAAATCTGAATATACCTTTGACCATCTCACGATCTTTATCGCGTAGGTATTTGTAATTAGGCTTTATGGGCGCTGATAATGCTGATGTTGTGGTGACCGATTCAGAATGTGTTTGTCTTGCCATACTAGTTCCTTTTAATTTAATAATCAGTGAACCTTAAGGGCTGCGGTTGGCAGCCCTTAAGATGTGCTATATTACAGTCCGCCGTAAGTAGACTTACCAGCAACCCAGTACATAGTGTCACCAGTTGCAACGTTTCCAGATGTCCAAGCAAGAGAACCAGATGGTCCTAAGATTGGCGTAGTTAACGCAAGGCCGTTTCCGCCATTACCAAGTATTATTCCTAAGAATCCTGTGTTGACCGTTGAGTCAGCAAGAATTCCTGTGTTAGTGTTGTAAATTTGAACACCAGCAATCATAGGTACTTGTATAGTTGGGCTTGCCAGAGCAGTAGCAGTATCTTCACCAAAAGGTATAACTTCTGGGAAAGAACTTGGTTGCTGAGCAAGAGTTGGAAATGTAAACGCGGTATAACTTGTTGTATCAATGTTGATAGTGAAGTTATAGTCATCCACAATAGTTTGAATAATAGCAGAGGTAGAGCTATAAGAAGGATAATAATTATTCAAAATATTTGGATTTAATTGAGTCATTCCAGAAACTGCAGGAATATTAAACCTCACTTCTTGTCCTGGAGTTAATCCATGAGCAACAGAAGTACTTACTTGAGCATTAACTGCTTGAGTAATATTAGTTATAGTACGTGCACGTGGGTAGAAAAGAGGGTTAAAGTTAATAACACTATATTTACCTGTACCAGTAACAATACCACTATTATTTGCCAAGGCATTAGAAGCCGTAAGAAGAGTAAATGCAGTTGTAGATGTTAAACCACCAACAACAAAATCAATACCACCAAGAGGTATTTGAGCAGTAGATCCTGATGGAATAGATAGCCTTACAATACTTCCTACAGATAATCCAGCATTACTTGCCGTAACAACAGGTCTAGTAACGTTCGTTATAGCAGTGAAAGATACAGGAGCACCAATAAGCGGCAAAGCACCTTGAGTTTGACCAGATGGATCATAAAGAGTAAATCCACCAGCAACTAATGTGTCTTCGTTTACTGTTGAAGCAGTGTTTGATTTATATTTAACTAAACCGGTTCCTGCAGCCATGCCGCGTTGCCAGTAGAATTCATATCCTACATAACCATTAGCCGTGCCGTTATAATAAGCACCACTTGTTCCGTTGGTACCAGCTTGGGTATAGTTACGAACTTTAATCCAATCTACGCCAGAAGGTATAGCTAAATAAGCAGCATTTGATTGGCCTACAGAAGCATTACCAGCATTTGGATTGGTTAAATTTAAGGAAGAAGCAACAAATGTTCCTTGTCCTAATATAGTTCCGTCCATGTCATTCTCCTTAAGCTAATGTTGCGCGAAGATTTAATACCCACAGATCATTAGTGATGCGTGGAACTTCAGCGAATTTATAGCCAACTGAAGCATTAAGCGCCAATGGGCCATCGTATATAGGTGGACGATAAATAAAGCTTGCACTGTATCCATCTTGTTCAATACATGCATAAGCTTCCATACCCACACAGAAAATGTTGTACACATTTTGCATCAGAGAAGAAGCATTAGGAGTTACTGAACCAATAGATGAGATAAGGAAACGAAGGTTACCAATCGCGCCCCCAATTTCTGTTACTTTTATGACCTATTATCTAGGCGGGGAAACCTCTTCGGATCTCCCTCTCTACCTTATCGTGTAGAGTTCAGACTATCGCATCACCTTAAAAGGCGTCTCAGGGTTTAGTCGTTCAGGCTGCACAGTTTCCCTGCTTGCCCCTTGTCACCGGTTAATTAATTGACATAAAAAACATGTGTGGTATCATTATAAATATAACTTTCCTTAAAGTTATATTTTAATAATATGCCGTGAGAGTACTTGATCGTACACAAAAATCTCACGGTTTTTTCTATCAATTCAATCACTTCGGCCTCCAAGTCAATTACCCAAGATTTATAGTGAACTAGGCAAAAATTAATTCACTCTTGAGAGCATTCATAGGAGCTGGATATTGGTTCTTTTGAATAAAGCCAGCAACGTTATCCAAGTTACCTGTAAGCTGGGTTGAACATAATGCAAAATATGCATCACGAACTGGAGCTGTACCAAACTTGTCTTCACCTTCGATGTTATCCATGATGGTGTATGCGTTGTTATTTAACAGAGCACGCACAATCGTATCAACATCAGAACGTGTAATTTCAGTTGGGTTATCACCGTTCACACCACCTGTACAGTTGATAAAGCTAGCGGTTGAAGCAAGCATATCTCTAGTCAACTGATCTTCGGTTTGACGAAGAGAAACACCAAGACGAGCAGCACATTCATTTAGTACAGGATCTTGGTTTTGTAAGGTAACTTGTTCGTTAATAGTTACATACGTACCATAAAACGAAATCTTCGCATCAATATCCACAGCTGTTAGTTGTTGTGGCGGAGGCGTAACACCAGAGTTTCCAAGTGGAACCATAGCGGTGTTTAAAGGATTATACCTACGCATACGAAGGGTAGTACCACCATTACGCGGCATCTGTTTCTTCATCGCAGGAATTTTATGGATCATATTTGGCACGGGTACAGAAAGCAGCTTATAGCTGAAGCTTTGTTGTACTGGTGCTGGAAGGGACGATGTCGTAGTTATTGACATAAGATCTCCTTGAAGCTGTTAAAACTATACTTCAAGCTGACGAGGCTTACATTGCGTCATCGGAGGACGAAGCCCGATTTGCGTCCAAGTTTTTTTTGAAGGTAGCGAACTCCTTCTTTGCGCTATGGGTACTATACTACAATGAGTAGCTAGACTCAACACTGCTTGCCATAGAAATTAAGGATTATAGCTATAGTACCTGTTATAGCCGCAGTACCGATATTACTAATAATAATGGCTTTATTTTCTGATATTTTTGATTTTATTTTCTGGGAAATGGTTTCATTCCTATGATCACCAATCTGATCACGAATGGCCTGTATTAATTGAGGAGCGCGATGTTCTTCCTCGTCACTCGTTGGATATACCGTTATCTCATCAAATGTTCTTATGGTTACCTGATGATGTTGTGGTGGTTCATTACACAATAAAGAAGACGTGATACATATAAAAAAGAGACTGCGATGATTCATATGACATCCTTTTTTTTATAACCATAATTATAGTTTAAAGTGCCATTTTTAAAGAAACAAGAAAATCTTGTTGCACGAAAAATAAATTTACAGGTTTAGTGCAACAACTATTCTATTAAAACGCAACACGATATTTTAGTAAAGCAACGTATAGCAAAATATATTTTGCTATAGTATTCTAAATATTAGTAAAAACAAACACCATTATCGCAGGGAGCGGATCATATGAGATCTTATTTTCTTAGAAGTTTTCTTCTTTTTTTATCTATTCTTGGTAGCATTAATTCTCATCCAATTCCTCAAGGATCCTTTGGGCAATTACAGCGGTATCAGATCGGCCATATTGTACGATCTTCAGGAATAAATCCCTTAATTCCAAAAACACATATTCATGAGCCATTTCATAAGCGATTAAATTACCAACAAAGGCGTCATGTTGGTGGCGCAATACCAGCTTTCACAACGGTGGTACCGGCTCTCGTTAAATTAGGAGAGGCTGTTGTTAGTGTAGCACTCGGTCTTACCGCAGTAGGATCTGTGTTAGAAACGGTCAATAACACCCAAGATTCGAATGTTGCACTTACACGCGCTGAACGGAATAATATCGCCCTTACATGCATACAAGAAGTTCAGCAGAAATATCATGTTGACGGCGTAAGTGACGAAGATTATAAAGCGTGTCAAAAAGCAGCAATTGAGGTTATTGAACAGTCAGATGGTATGCTCTTTGATGACGTAAGAGAGGCGATAAAGGTAAAAACCAAAGAAATACTCCAAGAAAGTTATTGGAAAAGAAATCCTGAAAAACTGGCTGAATATAATAGCTATGTTAATAGAGGAACATTTATAACCCCCCAACATATAAATCCCTCTATTACTATTTTGCCGCCATCCCAAGAAATAATAACACATCCTCCCGTAAAGCCTGAAGCTGGTGGATGCCAATTGCCAGCTTACGAACCTAATCTAAAAGACTTCATATTATCTCATCCACCAGTTAAGCCTGATTTTAAATTACCTGGTCAACCGATTGTTGAACCCAAGCCAGAAGATTTTATTTTCCAAAGAAGGGAAGAGAAAAAGCCTAAAAGGGCCGATATTGAAAAGCCTAAAGAGGAAAAAAAAGCTCCTAAAGAAGATGACAGCGTACGATACGATAAAACACCCGATAGCCATCCAGAAATTTTTAAACCTGTTAAAGGAACGCCTGCAAAAGAATGTCCTGATGGAAATAAATGGACAGATGATAAAAGTAGACATGGTGGAGCGCACTGGGATGTTCTAGGTGCAGATGGCAATAGGCTCAAAGAAGTAGCTAGAGAAGATGGCAAAGTTCTTTCCCAGGGGCTTAAGGGCGATTCGAGTAAGTTTAACTCAACATCAACAGATAGAAGCACGCGAGGAGGATCAACACCCTTCAAATCAAAACTTTTTAATGCATCAGTTACTCTAATAGGTGGATTTACCGCTACTGCAGTTGTAGATGCTCAATTGAATTCTCTTATCGCAGGAGGCGGAAGTTCACAACCACCTCGTGGAACATCGTATGGTACGATTGGGAATATGCCAATGGGACCACAGATAACAGGAAGTACGCCGATAATAATGACCTCATTTGGCATATTAGCTCCACATTTAGGTAGATCAGGCCAGACGAGTATAGGTGGCGATAAACAAGCTCAATTAAGCGCAGTATTTAATAAGCAACCTGGTGCACAACCGCATCAAGCAAATCACACTTCTACACCAGCTGCTGGAAAAAACGCTGAACTTACTAAATCAGAAATTGCTAAGGAATTTGGCGATAAAAAAACATCTGAAACAAAAGAACAAACATCTAGTCAGTCTCAGCCGGACGCTATACAAGTAGCCTCTACTACTGGACAAGTTACTCCTGTTTCAACACAATCGGTACTTACTGCTGCACAAGTTGCTGCTACTGCCGCGCAAGCTTCCGCTCTTGCTCCACAGGTTAATGCCGTTACAAGTGCTGAAATAAAAAGTACTCTATCGAAACAGCCAAATTCATCTAGTAGCTCATCTAGTAGTTCGCCTGGCACATCGTTTGCTTTCCAGCATGCATTAGAGCAACTGAATAGAAGCACCCCTACCGAACAAGAAATAAGAAACCATGCAGAAATAGCACGTCAGCAAAGATCTTATGATTATTTACACCAGGACGACGGCGGATGCACTGTATCATAAATAAAGGATAACTATGAAGAAAAAATATAGAAAAATATCACGCGTAAGAAGACTAATTTGTGTACAAAATCTCATTTGTGCCATAGATGATGCGCTCCTTATTCTTATAAAGCATGAATTAATAACTATACATAATTTTAGAAAAGACATTGTAAATACGATTATTAATTATATTGGTGATGCGGGGGTATTAAAACCTCAGTATAATCCACCGTATTATCTGCAAAATGGTTATTATACAAGCATGAGTAAGATGACATTAAAGGACAATACTTTCATAGCTAAGCCAGAAACAGAATATGGCACATGCTCTGAACAAGCTGAGCGGTAGTTAGATTTCTGCAATATAGTCATATACGAGTGGGGTTGATGCCTATCCACTCGTATATGACCAAATACTACAAGTCTTGCATTTCAAAATGGTTAGAATCAACGAGGTCTTTAAAATCACCACCCCATCTATTATTGACATTGAGTGTTTTCCAATAATTTCCGATGGCATGATATGATTCGTAATCAACAAGATACTCGCCATCACTATTAAATAAATTTAGATCAACTGCCAATCTTTTACAATGAAGAGAATCTACTATTCCTTTACATTGCTTAGCGTAGATTTCTGCCTGTTCCTTAGATCTAAATGCCTCACCAAAAGTACAGCTATATCCTTGCTCATTGATATGCATAATAAGATATGCAATATTCTGAGCACATGTTATCTGTTTTTTGAGTAGTTCCATTAGTTAGCCTTTCTCACAGCTTCCATTTCTCTACGTAATTGTTCTTGAAGTTCAGGCGTCAATCCATTAGAAAAAGCATTGGCTTTAGACAAAGGAGAATCGCCTGACTGGGTAGATGATACCGCAGGAGATAATCGTGGCTTAGAGATGTTTTCTTGTACGCGTTTTTTTTCAGCAGCATAATCATTGCCTTGATATATACCACGTTCCTTAATAGCTAAATATGTGCTTATTGCTGTTGCATAAGGATTTTTTTTAAAATCTAATCCGCTGGTAAATTCTGGATCCATATATTTTAGTAATTCAATATTATCTCCAGATACTACTTTATCAAAATCAGGATATTGAGATTTAATTTTATTTTCTATAGTTATTAAGCGAGACTTTTCTTGCTCTTCTTCACGTCGAACGCGCTCTTCTGCCGCTTGTCTTTTAAGTATTTTAACTTGTTCTGCCAATGATTTAACATGTTTTATTTCTGCAAGATCATCATCAGCGGCGTCTATATTAAAATCTTCATCAGGTTGCGGCTGATCAATACGTTGCTGCTTTGATCGAGCGACATCATTACTAGCTTCACGTTCATAAAGCTTTCTTAAAAGTTCATCCCGCTCACGCTCAGCTTTTTCAGTACGTTGAGCAAGCTCTCTAAAACTATCTGCTGGAGTTTTCTTAACAGGCTTGCTTTGCTGGATAGAAGCCGGTTCAAGATCATTTTGTGCTAATTCTGAAGTCGGGTTACCATTTTGCACAGAATCTTGTACATCATTATCTGATGATGGTTCCTGATTTGATGTATCAATACTTTCTTGTTGCTGTTGTGCCTGTTGCGCAGTTTGATTATCAGCAGATTTCTGTTCGGCCGCTTGATTTAGTTGTTGTTGTAAAGAAGTATTAGGAACAACATTCCCATCACGATCATACTTAATATCAAAACTCATGTTTCTCCTAGGCTATAATTGGCGAATCGGGCATCTCGCCATTGAATTTTTTCATAAGGTTAAAGAGTTCACCTTTGGCAAACATCAAGCAAAAATCTAATAATTGTTTTTCGTCTTTGTGGACGAGTAATTGATTTTCTATAAGATGAGAAACGGTATCTTTTGAAGGAATTGTCCATATATAATCAATCTGTCCATCTTTTCTGTTATACCTATAAACGCTTTGGTCATAGTTAGGCGTTGGGCATGTCGATCGATGAAAAAAATAATTCCTAAAAACATTAGGCATTAATTTTTCATTTTTGGTTATAACTTCTATATAAAAATCATGGGAATATGTTTTATAACCATCATCTACGCGATCAAGAAGATTCTTCATATAATCTTGTTGCATCGCTTCTTGCTGTTCAATAACAGATATTTTTTCTGGTTTTTTTTGGCTTAGTTCTAATGATTCCTGGCCAACTGTTTTTGTTTTTTTGGGCGGTAAAATCATCTACTCTCCTTGTGGATATTATCCTTTAGGTAATGGATGAGAGGTAATCATAGTAAGTACCCAATACGTTACCAACCTCTCATCATTAACTCTATCTTCTAGACACCCCCGCCATGAAGACAACGGGGGCATAGAGAAGTAGTGCACTATACTAGCAAAAAGTATAAAAAAGAAAAAACCCACATGATATGTTTATATCACATGGGTCAAAAGGAAATAATGAATACTCTTACTATGCCACTATCTTTTCTTTTTTGGAATCTTTTCTCCAGCTTTTCGTGCCTCGGAAAGAGCAATAGCTATTGCCTGTTTTTTATTGGTTACTTCAGGACCTTTCTTTGATCCACTATGAAGTTTACCTTCTTTCCATTCATGCATGACTTTTTCTACTTTATCATGCTTTTTTTTCTTTTTGGGCATGATTTTTTTATGCATTTTTTCTTCTTTTTTATGTAGTTTTTCTACTTTTGAATGTTCTTTTTTTTCTATTTTTTTCACAGCAATCCTAGTAAAGTTTATTTCTAAAGCTTTGATTATACATCGCTAAACGCTCTGGAAACTTATGAGCGTTAAATTCTCTATTAATGACCTTAGGAGAACAGTTTGCCATCGCATTTTGATCTTCTTGTATCATGCGCGCATCTTGAAGCTCTTGTCGCCTACGTGGATCTACATTACTCATAGATGTATCACGAAGTATGAATTCTAATTCCATAACTATTCCTTAAAAGAAGGGAGGTTGCACGGACCTCCCAACTGTATGATAACTATCTTACCAATCGAGTATCTTCATAAGCTAATCGCTCATCAATTTTCTCTTTTGTTTGGCTGCCTTGATACTGCATATTTTGAGGTTTTCCCAAAATCTTGAAGAATATCTTGGTAGCTTTATTTTTTGGATCTCTCACCATTGCTGCCATAATAAACCTAATATTTATGGGGTTTAAAATGACGTGCACGTTGTGAATCATCTTTATCCATTTGCATGTCGATTCCACGTATTGTGTCATCTAATGGTTCTGGCATATAAGGACCAGTTTTTGGATACGGCTTCATCATAACTTCTTGTGGCATGTTAGCAATAGCGGAATGATCTTCATGGATCATTCCACCGTCATGCATTTCTTGATGACGACGAGATTCTTTGCCTTCATAATAACCTTCTCCATAAGCCTCATGTTTGCGAGCACTCATTGATTGGTGGTGTCTTTTTGCCATAATAGGCCTTTCTTAGTAACTGCGTACCAACCGTCGACAAATTGTCGACAACTGACGCAAGGGTAATCCTCTAACTATTAGAGATTTCACCGGTCATCTTAGCATCATGTAGCTGTTGCTCAAAGATTTTATTTTGATTTTCATGACTCGCTATCCGTTCTTTAGATTTAGCATAATAGGTTTCATCTTTCTCTATGAGGATATAATCGCGCTTTGTATTAATTGCCGCAATTGCTGTAGTTCCAGATCCAGAACAATTATCAAGAATAAGATCGCCTTCATTACTGTATGTATTTATGAGCCATTCAAAGAGAGCAACAGGTTTTTGAGTGGAGTGAATTAATTTACCATAATCTCTTTTAAATTTGAGAACGCTTATAGGGTATCGTGTACCATCATTTATCGTGGGCGTCCTTTGCTTTATAAGTCTTTGGTG
>JGI24891J29808_1000712_pt1 | contig 12687 bp, 19 predicted proteins | sample FreactcultuFSWF8_FD_29808 | JGI IMG/M metagenome (IMG submission 29808) | reverse complement strand
CTTTCTTAGTATTGCTCTAGCAAAATCCAATGCAGTGCTAGGATATCTTGCATCTTCAAACATTGGGCTGGCTATTTCTAATATTTCCTCATCTGTTAGTTGTTCTTTTACTGGATGGGTGTAATACTGGCTATTTTCCCAGCCGTGCCAAGCCTCGCAAACATTCTCAACCAAGTCATAAACTGTATGCCCTGAATCGCTAATGCCTTCGTCTAGCCAACGATTAAAGGCTTCGTCAGAAAACCTCAACCTATCCTTTTCTCGGTCTTTTGCTGGATGGGTATCCATAATCTCCTGTGTTGATGCTGATAAATTCCACATTGCTCGCTCTTGTTGCATACCTAGTTTTCTAGCTTCTTCAAGCTGGTATTGGGTATAGAGTTTTGTCCCTATTGGAAGATTTAAAATATCCTTTCCATACCAATCTAAAGTTGGAAAATTTTTACCATTTTTTATTTCTTCATCGGATTCTATAATCCACGCTACTGGTTCATTATTCATTTCTCACTTGCCTTTCTTAATGCATATCCCAAATAAACCCCAATGGAATAAACAATAAAACATAAAATTGTAAGATGTATTGTGTCGGTCATTTCTCACTTGCTTTTCTTAGTATTGCATCTGCATAAGCCAGTAATTCAGACCTATAAGTAATACAAAAACCTTCGCCAAACTCTTTAACTGCCAGCCGATATTTCATATATTCCGTTAGTTCTTTTACTGGATGGGTATAGAGTGGAACTCCTAATGTCAAAGCATTCATAATTTCTACTTGTGTCAACGCTACTGGTTTATTCTTCATATCCAATATCCTCTGCTAATAGTCTATTTACTTCTGCTGATTTTTTTAATTCTTCTTTCAACGCTTCTATTTGAAGTTCTTGTTGCTTAATGATGCTTTCAGCAAGACCTAAGTTATCAGGGTGTGGATGGGTATAGAGTGGAATAGGAAAAAACTCATGTGTTCTTGAATTTACATGGTTTATGTGCTTCTGCTTTGTACTATCAAACATAAAATCATCCGCTTCGTCATTAAATTCGCCTGTCCACCACGCTACTGGTTCATTGTTCATTTCTCTTGTGCCTTTAACAATTTACTTTTTAATGTGCTATGTAATGGATTCCAATGCGTCATTAAATCATCAGATATTTGTTCGCCACATAACAATTTAATAACAATGTCCATTTCAGCTTGTTGCTGGCGTAGCATGGCGGCGGCTTCATGGCATATTGGAAATTCTGTGTTGTCTAATAAGACAGCTAGTTCAGTTACGTTCATTTTGTAAATCTATATAAAATCGCAAACACAAAAAAGGCCGCAAATAAAAATACCCCGCTAACTACCCCTAGCATGATTGCGTCTATAAAAGCCATTCCTAGCTTTCCCATTTCAGTTAAGTAGTTCCCTAAAAACTTTTTCATTTCAGCCTCACAACTTTGGCGCGTTTAAGCGTAATCTCATACAACTCTTTAGCGCCGTCGTCTAATGCGCGCAATGGAAGATTCTGAAAATATCTCCACTTGTCGCGGTACTCTTGTTGTTCAGACGGGGGAATCCACTCGTATTGAGTACGCCAGCGCGTAGTAATGTCAGTTCCAGCAGCAGTCCAAATATAAGGTGTTTTCATTATTTTTTCTCCGTAAAAGTAAATGTTTTAGGTGAAACAATAAAATTAGGGTCTTGTTTTAACGCGTAAATAAATTTCTCTATTTCACGCTCTAAATGTAATCTTGCAGTTACGGGAGTGTATGTAGCTATCCCGAAAGATAAATCAGCTTTATACTGATAAAGCGTATCGTCATCAGGTTCGGAAGTTACATTAGAAACAATGTTTACTACCTCAGTTTGTTTTTTGCTAATTTGTTTTTTAATAGCCATTTTGATTTTTCCTCTAGTTAAATCAGTTTAATTAATTACTTCTTCGTACAACTCGTCCCGCTCTCTTGATGCTCTAAGAATCGTATACCGCCCGTGTAGCCTTTGGATAACTGACCAACGCTTTCCACCAGCGACTTCCGAATCTAATAAAAACTTTACCTCGGCTTCAGTTAATGTAGAAAGCATCTCCATCATTTCTCGCCAATTAAAATCACTTGCTTTAACATTTAACTTCATTTCATTACCTTTCAAAGTAAATACAGTGTAACAGATTATTTAGCAATGCAACAGATATTGCTGCTTTTTTATTTCAGCGCTTCTAAAGCTAATTCAGATAACGACTTTTTATCGTGGAGCGAGCCTAAAATATGGTCGTCAATTGTTTTGTTCGCCATCAGCACGTAGACATACACAGCATCAGTTTGACCTGATCTATGCAACCTACCAATAGCTTGCTCAAAGTCTGTCAGACTCCACGGAAGAGTAGTAAACACAATCTTTGACCCGCCGTGCTGAAGGTTAAGCCCATACTGTGCTGATTTAGGGTGCGCTAGTAATAGCTCAATCTCCCCACGGTTCCAGCGCTCAATAGCGTCTGGCGCATCTAGCATTACCGCGTGGGGGTAGCGAAGCTGTAGCTCTGCCAATTCCGCTTTAAAGTTGTAAAAAATCAATGTGTTGGCGTGTTGGTTTTCCTCCAGAATTTCGTCTAGCAATTCAAACTTATGGTACGAGTGCCATATTGGGTTGTGTGCTGGGTCGTATATGAATCCTGAAGCCAACTGTGTTAATTTTTGGGTGACTACGCCAGCGTTTGCCGCAACAATTTCCGCCGTAGGAAAGTTCACCACAAACTCTTTTTTAAGCGTGTCGTATGGTTTACGATCTTTTATGTCGCAGTGCATCTCTACTATGTGTAGTTGGGGTAGGCCATCTTTATACTCACTATTTTCTAACAAAAAAGTAGCAGGCTTAATGCGCTCCATTACTTGCTCTAGCGCATACGGTATTGGCTCCCATTCGCCAAAGTCACGATTAACGCAATAAAAATACTGCTGTAAAAAAGCACCTTTAGCTCTGCCTAATAGACGTTCGTTAATTACTTTGCATTGCCCAAATACATTCTCTAGCCCGTTAGATGTAAAAGACCCTGTTAACCCCCACCGAATACGGATGTTCTCTAATATCTTCAAGAGGGCTTTAAAGCGTAGCCCAGACGGATTACTCAATCTAGTAAGCTCGTCAAAAACAATTCCATCAAAGTTCAGTGATTGCTCTGATAGCCACTGAAGGCAGTCATAGTTCACCACGCAAAGGTCAGTGTTCGCCTCAAGCGCCGCTATACGCTCTTTCGGAGTGCCAACAGCAATAGCCATTGAAAGATGTGGCGCCCACTTTATCAATTCGGTTGTCCATGTGTGCAAGCATACCCGTTTAGGGGCGACCACAAGCCAACGGCTAACAAAGCCATCCCTTAGCATATCTGACATGGCGACCAGCGTTAGGGCGGTCTTTCCAGCCCCCACAGAGGCTAAAATAATGGCTCTATCGTTGTTGTATAGAAAGTCAGCGCCTTTATCTTGATATTCTCTTAGCTTCAATACGTATCTCCTAAAGTAGCATCGCAGTTATTTAGCGTTGCTTTTACTTCCGCTATTGTTTGCAAGCATTGTTCACGGTCAAATAACGCAATGTGCGCTTTTTCGGACGGTAAATCCATGCTGTCAGCTAACCATTCGTAAGCTTGTCTACGGGTAAACCCTCCTTCTTTCCAAAGCTTGTCAAAATGAGTGTGCGTGTAACTACGCAAACTTTTTAGGCTGTCTTGTAAAAAAGTGTTTTGTAAGTTTTGTAGTTGTTCTTGTAAGTTCATAATGTGTCTACCCAGTTATCTACATCTTCTTTACTCCATAAGCAAGCGTAGTTATGCTTCACTCGCTGTAACTCCCTAGCGTGTACCGCTTGTAATGCTGACACTTTTCCTCCAATAGTTTTTATTTCAATGAACCAAGTAGTACCATCAGGTAGACAGGCGATGCGATCTGCAACCCCCGCATTAGTAATGGAGCGAAACTTGTACGTGATTCCGCCTAACGCTTCTACACGCTTGACGAAGTATTTTTCTATGGTTTTTTCTAACATTTAAAAATAATATCACAAAAGATGTTGCACAACAGTTTCGGTTGTGTGTATACTGATCGTTCGAGATAAAGTTAATTAAAGGATAAATACGAAATGGCAAAGCACTCAGCAATTGTTGGCGGTTCTACTGCCTCTAGGGTTATTAACTGCCCTGCATCTGTAGCCTTATGCGCTAAGATGCCTCCTAAACCTTCAAGTAAATATGCTGACGAAGGCACACTGTTACATAATGTTATTTCAGAGATTTTAGATAAGGGTATTCCCGCACGGGATATGCTTGGCTACAAATATAAAGACCATATCTTTACGGAAGCTTTGTTAGAAGATAAGATCAAGCCTGCTTTAGAAAAGCTAGACGAAGTTGATCCTACGGGGTTCATGGAACTTACCGTGGAGTCCGAAGTCGATTTTGGTGACTTCTTGCCCGGTGTATTTGGTTCTGCTGACTTAATTGGCCGTATTGACAATCGTGCTATTGTGCTTGACTGGAAGTTCGGTTCAGGTGTAATCGTTAGCGCCGAAGAAAATATGCAGGGGATGTTCTATGCGGCGGCGGCTATGCGTACAGAAAAGACCAAATGGGCATTTGAGGGTGTAGACGAAGTAGAAATTATTATCGTACAGCCTCCATCTATGCGTCGGTGGGTGACTACACCAGCGCGCATTAAATCTTTTGAACAGCAGTTAGCATTGGCGGTTAAAGAAGCGCAAAGTAAAGATGCGTCTATTATTTCTGGCTCGCACTGCCGATGGTGCGCCGCTAAACCAACTTGCCCTATTATGACGGACTCTGTTAGCAGGGCTACTCAACTTGCGCTGAAGGACTTAAACCCTGAACTTATTAGCACCTACTTACAACAAGCAGAAGTGCTAGAAGAGTGGATTAAAGACTTACGTGCTTTGGCTCATCAGATGGTTGAGTCCGATGTAGTTGTACCGGGATATAAACTGGTGGCTAAACGTGCCGTTCGTAGCTGGGTTAGCGAGGATAAGACGATTGTAGAGTTGGTCGCTCTTGGCTTACAGCTTGATGATTTGATCGAGGAAAGTATTATTAGCCCAGCCGTAGCGGAAAAACTGCTTAAAAAGCAGAAAAAAGAATTGCCGAAAGAGTTAGTAAACTCGATCAGCAGTGGTAGTACGTTAGTCGAAGAGTCAGACCCAAGACCAGCGATGTTGCAAATAGGAAAGCAGATTTCTGCCGCCCTATCTAAATTAAATTAACTTGATTAAATAAAGAAGGAAATAAAATGAGTAACTTAGCTACATTTAAATCAGCAGGACTTCCAGCAGTTCAGTCTTTGGCGCAATCATTAAAGGATTCTTTAACAAAATCCGCTAGTGTTGGGGTAGTTATCGCCAAGATGGATAAAACAGGCCACTGGGTGTTTGGCGCTAATCAAACAGAGATTGAAAAAGATTCTCTGTGGGCTATTAACCCTTTTTCGTTTGTCCACGGCTATGTAGCGTGGGGCGTTGGCAAACTTTTGGGCGAGAAGATGGTTTCAGTAACCCAGCCTTTGCCTGAGGTAGATGAAGCCCCTGCCGAATCCGCAAGAGGTTGGGAACAGCAGATCGGTTTTATGATGAAAGCCGTGTCTGGTGCGGATAAAGATATGGAGGCTCGTTTTACTACCGCTTCTATTGGAGGCAAACGTGCCGTGTCTGAATTGGGCATTGAGATTTCAAACCATATCATTACTGACCCGTCTACACCAGTGGCTATTGTCCAGTTGAAAAGCTCACATTACGCACACGAAAGTTACGGTAAGATTTTTACCCCTACTTTTGAAATTGTGAAGTGGGTGTCTATGGACAACGAAGAGGCTAACGATAGTCAAGGCGCTTTAGCGTTAGACGAATCAGAAGCAGAAGCACCAGTTCGCCGCCGTAGAGCAGTGTAATAAACATGGGGTTAGTTCGACACTATTCAGCTCAAGTACTCGCAGACGAACGACTAAAAAGACTTACTAACCCCACCTAATTTACTAGAGGAAAATAAAATGAACGATAAACAATTAGTAGTAACTTCCCCTGAAGTTCGCAAAGCTTTGTCTAAGCTTCGCATGGAGATGGTACGTCAAGCGCAAGTAAAGATTAAAAATATCTTTCCTGCACTCGGCATGAAGTTGGATAAGGGCAAGACTTCAAAAAGCCCTAGCTTTACCAAAAAAGGCCCGGGTCGCTATCATCCGAATGTAGCGGAGATTGCAGCGCGTGAAGCTAAGAAACAAAAAGAAGAAGCCGTAATAGCATAGCGATTACGGGGCGAAAGCGGATGCTAGGCTCAGGGCTTGCAACCCAGCAACCACTCGGAGAAGTTGTAAATAGCATGTCTAGACGCAGCGAGTAGCCCCACCTAAATTAGAGGATTAGGAAAATGCAGAGCATAGAAAAAGAATGGGTAACCGAAGCAGGGTTACGCGCTAAGGTAGTGATACAGCCAATGGGGTTCCGTTGCGGATATGTGGGTGTTAACGCAGAGACATTTAAAGGCGTACATTACGACGAACTTGATATTGAAGTACATGGCGGTTTGACTTATGCACGTACTGAGATGGACGGCTTACGTTGGTATGGTTTCGACTGTGGGCATCTTGGCGATCGTGCAGATATTGAGCTAATGGACGAAAAGCATAGAGAATCCAGTGGCAGTAAGTTTTGGCTTGAAGCTTATGATTCAACAGACACCATAAAGTCGCTGGACTTTTGCGTTAGCGAGTGTGAGAACCTAGCAACACAACTTAAACAATTAGAGGACGCAGAATGACTTTAGAAGAATTTGCCAAAGACGCAGGCGTAATTATTTTTAACTGCGGTGAAGGATGGGGCGGGAAATTTGGCTATATGCTTAACGACTGCCCTAACCTTCAATTTTGTGGGTATAAGACAGAAAAATCAGCGTACAAAGCTTGGTTCAAAGACGCCTTTGGTGAGCAAACAGCAAAAGCCGTTTTGAAACTATTAAGAAAGACTCAAAAATGAGTATTCTTTGGCTTGATTTTGAAACCAAGTCCCGTTGCAATCTGCTGACGCGGGGAGTGTACAACTACGCCCAAGACCTCTCTACTGAAGTCTTGTGTATGTCGTATGCTTTTGACGATGAAGAGGTCGTGACGTGGACTCCTGACCAACCATTTCCGGGGGCAGTGAGAAAACACACGGGTATGATTTACGCACACAACGCCGCTTTTGAGCGGTTAATTTTTTGGTATGTGTTGCAGATTAACTTTAAGTTGGAACAATTCTATTGCACTGCTACGCAGGCGAGGGCTAACTGCGCTCCCGGTTCGCTGGAAGATGCAGGGCGTTTTGCTGGCGCTTCAATGCGTAAGAACCACAGGGGCAAACAACTGATTAAACTACTGTCTATTCCTCAAGACGATGGCTCGTTTAATAACGACCCTACTCTGATGGCAGAAATGATTCAGTATTGCGAGGATGATGTAAACGCAATGCGTTCAGTCAGTAAAACGTGGCGCCCATTGTCAGAGCAAGAGTTAGAAGATTACTGCGTAAATGAGCGCATTAACGATAGGGGTGTGCTAGTAGATGTTGAGCTATGCGACTCCGCTATTCGGTATTCTGATGCAGAAACGGCTGACATTCAAGCGTTGGTGCTAGATATTACTCAAGGCAAAGTAACCAGTGTGCGCTCTCCTAAGATGAAACACTGGGTGATGGAGCGTGTTGGTACTGAAGCGTTAAAACTAATGGAGAAAATAGAAGATGGCGAAGTTAAATACTCTATCGATAAAAGCGTCCGTGCAAACCTCTTGGTTCTCGCAACCGACGACCCAGAACAGGTTTCCGCGGCGGTTGCGGATGTTATCCAATGCGCCGACGACATTTGGGCGAGTTCGGTTGCAAAGTTCCGCCGCTTATCAGCGCTCTCTGATGACGAAGATAAGAGAGTGCGAGGAGCGTTTGTCTTTGCTGGCGGGAGTGCAACTGGACGGGCTTCAAGCTATGGGGCGCAAGTCCACAACTTTACTAGAAAATGTGCTGATGACCCTGAAGCAGTTAGAGAGGCTATGGTTAACGGAGATACGCTCGTCCCTAGATACGGAAATAGAATTACAGATGTACTTAAAGGGATGCTCCGTCCTGCATTAATACCCGCTAAAGGTAAAAGCTTTGTCGTAGCCGACTGGTCTGCAATTGAAGCTAGGGTAAACCCGTGGTTGTCAAACGCTCCGCAAGCGGAAGAGGTGCTAAACGTATTCAGAGAAGGTAAAGACATCTACATACGAGAAGCTTCAGGGATTTTTGGTTGTGCAGAAACAGAAGTTGATGACGACAAAAGGCAGATCGGAAAAGTGGCAATTCTCTCGTGCGGATTTGGGGGGAGCGTTGGTGCGTTTGCGGCAATGGGTCGTAACTATGGTGTGATACTTCCAGAAGCGGATGCTAAAAGAACTGTAGTTAGCTGGCGCAGAGCAAACCGATGGGCTGTGCAATATTGGCAGTCGCTAGAAGAAGCGTACACTCGCGCGATGCGTAACCCGAATGTGGGGTTTGATTGCGGTCGTGTAGTGTATATGTTTGACGGTGTGCATTTGTGGTACGCACTGCCTAGTGGGCGTATTCTTTGCTACCCTCACGCACGGTTTGATGATGAAGGCAATGTCACCTATGCCAAAGCTTCTTTCAAGCCTAAAGCAACAGATAAAGAGTGGATACGGGCAAGGTTGTGGAATGGTTTGGCTTGCGAGAACATCACTCAGGCTACCGCTAACGATGTGTTGCGCTACGCATTGCGGGAGTGCGACGCCGCCGGTGTAGACGTTGTTTTGCACGTTCACGATGAACTGGTGATAGAAACAAGTGAGCCTGAAAAAGTCAAGGAGTATTTGACCGAAATGATGTGCTCACCGCCCGACTGGTGTAAGGATTTACCCTTAGCAGTAGGAATAAAGACTATGAACCGCTACGGAAAGTAGATTAAACTACTTAGCCAATAAAGCAAAAAGGTCTTATTCCTTTTTATAGAATAAGACCTTTTTTAGACAGTAAAATAACTAGAGGAAATTAAAATGCCTTCGAGCAATATACCACAAAATGAGTTTGTGCAGTACCTAGCCGGACTAGCCGTTGATGGCGAAACGATGCTAATGGTGCTACAAAAACCCATCATTAAAGACGGCGAGCCGTTGCTCCATGCTGATGGAACCCCGAGGTACACATGGATTCCGCATTTACCCGGACGTTGCAAAGGCTCGGCCTCATGGTACGGTAACACCGGTTCTTTTATCATCGACCGCTTTGAAGATGGCAAGCTATCTGCCTCATCAGCTAACAGTGAGTTCGTAGCGGTGATGGTGCTAGATGATATTGGTACTAAGTCTAAGGTGCCCCCGCTTAAACCTACATGGATCATCGAAACTTCACTCGATAACTTCCAGTACGGTTATGTATTTTCCGAACAGCCTACCAAGGGCGAGTTCTCAGCCGCTATCAAAGCGATTGCTAATGCTGGCTATACCGATGGCGGCGCGCTTAATCCAGTACGAAATTTTCGCATCCCCGGCTCCATAAACCTAAAAGCAGGCAAAGACGGCTTTGTATCTCGGGCTACTCATTTCGATTCAAGACTTGAGTTTACGTTAGACCAAATCTGCACAGCGCTAGACGTGGTTCCTAGCGAGGCGGATACAGTTTCGATGCGTTCGGTAAAACTAAAAGATAGCGGCGAAGATGATATTTTGCAGTGGTTGTCTGATAAAGGGCTATTGCTTGAAAACGCTAATGGCTCTGGCTATTACGGTATTGTTTGCCCTAATGCGTCAGCACACAGCGATAACAACCCTATGGGGCGCTACAAGCCTGTTATTCGTAGCTTCATGTGCTTCCATGAGTCTTGCCAACACATCTCCCCGCAGAACTTCTTAGACTGGGCGGCAGAGCAAGGCGCGCCAAAGCATGAACAGGGTATTCGGCCAGAATTGTTACAAGATAATTTTGTAAAGGCGTTGGAGCTATTGACTCCCACGAAGATGTTTTCCGAAGATTCTGCCAATCTACTTAAAGAAGTAGAGTTAAGAGAGTTGGGGCGATTAGCCCGTGACCAATGGCACGAACGCTTTGCCTATGTGTTAGCTAACGATGCTTATTTTGATGTTGTGCAACGCAGAGAAATCTCTAGGCCTACGTTTAATGCTATTTACCGCCACGTGCCTTGTACGTCTATCAATGGTGGCAGGCGTATTGAAGCGTCAGTAAGCTTTGACGAGCGTAGAGAAGCGCACGATGCCAAGATCCTTACTAACTTGACGTATGCGGCTGGTGAGTCAGTGTATGTGGGACGTGATGGAGACATTTACGGCAACCGTTGGGTCGATGCACGTCCTAACGCAAAAGACGTACCGGTAGGCGATATTAGCCCTTGGTTAAACTTAGTTAAGAAGTTGGTTCCAATAGAAAAAGACCGTGAGCACATCTTCAATATCATGGCGTTCAAACTGCAAAATCCACAAACTAAGATTAACCACGCTGTGTTGCACGTTGGTAATGAGGGTTGCGGTAAGGATACAATGTGGTCTCCGTTCATCTGGTCAGTGTGTGGCTCACAGTTAAAAAATCGTGGTTACATGGACAGCGACTCTATTAGCTCCCCTTGGGGCTATGACCTAGAATCAGAGATCCTTATCATCAATGAATTAAAAGAGCCTGACGCTTCTTCTCGCAGAGCTTTAGCGAATAAGCTCAAGCCGATTATTGCGGCGCCACCAGAGATGCTGAACATTAACCGTAAGGGCTTGCACCCATATCAAATGGCAAACCGTTGTTTTGTTCTAGCGTTCTCTAATGAGCAGATTCCGATTACCTTGGCATCACAAGATCGCCGTTGGTTTTGCTTGTCCTCAGATGCGGCGCGTATGACTAATGAAGAAGGCAAACGCATTTGGGATTGGCTTAAAACGGGTGGATTCCCGCAAATCGCCGCATGGCTATACGCCCGTGATGTGTCTGCGTTCAATCCGGGTGCCACCCCAGAAATGACCGACTTCAAAGAGAACTTGATTGAGCATGGTCGTTCTATGGCGGAATCTTATATCGTTGAGTTGTTACGCAATCGTTCGGGGGAGTTCAAGTCTGGTGTTATCTCTAGCCCGTTTCATGCGGTATGTGATCGTATTGCAGGCATGGTTCCGAGTGGCACAAAGGTTCCTAAAGCCGCTTTACTTCACGCGCTTAAAGAAGCAGGGTGGGTTGATCTTGGTTTAGTGGGTGCGGCGGGTTACGCTAACAAGAAGCACATCTTTGCTGACCCAGAAGCTATTGCTGGTTTGGCTAAGTCTGATATCCGCAGGATGGTAGAGCCAGTGTCCGACAACAATAAAGTAGTTCCCTTTGACTTACTAAAGAAAAAAGAGGGTTGATATGTACTACACCTACATCCACCGCTTTGCGGATACTGGCGAGGTATTCTATGTTGGTATGAGTAAGGCTAAGACGAGAGCTACCACTAAACTTCGCAACAACCAACCGCAGTGGTATGCGGCGGTAGCTAACAGAGAGTGGTATGCCACTCTGTTAGTTGAGTGGGATACTAAAGCTAATGCTTGCGCGCACGAAACGGCTTTGATAAAGCTGTACAGAGAAAAAGGATACCCATTAGTGAACCTTACTGATGGTGGCGAAGGGCGCAAGGGGTTTAAGTGGACGTTAGCGGAACATGAAAAACAACGCCCTATGCAACAAAAAAGAGGTAAACTTGGCGGAGCAGCGGTGTCTAAAGCGAAGCAAGAAGCAGCTAAAATCAATGGCAAGTTGGGTGGCAGACCCAAAGGTAAAGTGCAACACAATGTATTGCTAACCGATTAGGTTATTCTTTTTGCTACACATTGTGATGCTAGGCGCTTGGGTTATTTTTTTACACAGGGAGTAAGAAATGGGATTAATTAAAACAAGATCAGATAGTTCATTAAAAAGAACTACGCTATCAGAAGCGGCTAAAGCATTGGGGGAAAAAGGTGGCAAGTCCACTTCAGTCCCTAAATCAGCCGCCAGTAGGCATAATGGCGCATTAGGTGGGCGGCCCACTAAAGGCTAACGGCTGTTTGCGGTCTTTATTTGCCGTATTGCATTAGGCAAATAAAGACCCGGCTAAAAATAAGGCTTATTTTTTCCCTCATGCGCGGGAAAAAAGGCTTATTTTTCCCTTATTAGGGTAAACCCTAATAGGGTAAACCCTATAAGGGTAAACCCTAATAGGGTAAACCCTAATAGGGTAAACCCTATAAGGGTAAACCCTAATAGGGTAAACCCTAATAGGGTAAACCCTAATAGGGTAAACCCTAATAGGGTAAACCCTATAAGGGTAAACCCTATAAGGGTAAACCCTATAAGGGTAAACCCTTATGCCGATTATTAGGGTAAACCCTACATAATCGAGATAATCAAAAATAGATAATAAGATAATCCGATTATCTATAGATTTCTCGGATTATCTTTTGCATTATCTTAAAACGATTATCTATTATATCCCCAATAGAATATGTTGCAAGATAATATTATTCATACTCAATAGTATATTAACTTTTGCCTTTTATTATCTTTTGAATAAATGGCATTATCTCTATTATGAGAATGGCAGAGGTCTATATAATGCCCTGTTCGCTGGCCTGCTGGTGCTGGTGCTGGTGCTGGTGCTGGTGCTGGTG
>JGI24891J29808_1000711_pt1 | contig 12696 bp, 15 predicted proteins | sample FreactcultuFSWF8_FD_29808 | JGI IMG/M metagenome (IMG submission 29808) | reverse complement strand
GGATCGCTCGTTTTGAGCCAAGAGGACACCGGTTCGCGCATGATGCGCATCGGCAAGAGCGAACTCGTCTACGGCGAAATCATGAGCTTTGATGAGATCTTGAACAAGATCGCCCAAGTAACTCCCGATGAAATCAAGGCAATTGCCAGCACGATTCTGCCTCGACCTTCTACGCTTGCCCTTGTGGGGCCGTTTAAATCGGCAACCAAATTTGAGAAGGTGATCGCATGACAATCAAAGTTGGCGTACTTGGTGCCAAAGGTCGCATGGGTGCAACCACAGTTGCCGCGATCAATGGGACCACTGACCTAGAACTCGTCTCAGCACTCGATATTGGCGATGACATCAACCAATTGGTTACAAGCGTTGCTCAAGTAGTCGTTGATTTCACCCACCCTGATTCGGTCATGAATAACCTCGATTTTGCTATTAACCATGGCATNAGCGTTGTAGTCGGAACCACAGGATTTAACAGCGAGAAACTTGCAACCGTCGTTGGCTGGCTCGATGCCAATCCAGGAGTCGGAGCGCTCATCGCACCTAACTTCGGACTCGGCGCAGTCTTGATGATGCAGTTCGCCGCTCAAGCCTCCAAGTACTTTGAATCTGTAGAGATCATCGAACTTCATCACCCCAACAAGGCTGACGCTCCATCAGGAACTGCATCTCGCACAGCAGAGTTGATCACCGAAGCCCGCCAATCAGTTAACAAAGAGGCGATGCCCGATGCAACCTCTTCTGGTTTAGAGGGTGCGCGTGGCGCCAAAGTTGGAGATGTACCTATCCATTCAGTTCGCCTGCGCGGACTCGTTGCTCACCAGGAAGTCGTCCTGGGGGATACCGGTGAAACTCTCACTATTCGCCATGACTCCATCGATCGCACAGGATTTATGCCAGGCGTATTGCTGGGTATTCGCAAAGTGGTTGCAACACCAGGTCTCACATTTGGACTCGAACACTTCCTCGACTTGAAATAGAATTTTCACACCAACGAAGGAGTAAATAAATGGCTGCTCAAATCACAATGTACGGCGCTGCTTGGTGCGGCGATTGCCGTCGCTCAAAGGCTTACCTAGATTCACACAACGTCGAGTACAACTACATCGATGTGGAGGCAGATGAGTCAGCTTCCGATAAGGTCATTGAGATCAATGGCGGACAACGCTCGATTCCAGTTATCTTGTTCCCAGATGGAACGCATATGACAGAGCCTTCCGATAAGGATCTCGAAGCCAAGCTTCAAGCTCTCGCAATTCTCTAAATTTTAAGTTCGTGGGTGTAGCCACGGGTAAAGTTTCATTCGTCAATTTTCACCCTGCTGACTAGTTCCTTAATCGTTTCTGCTGGAAAACTATATTCCAGCCAACATTCTGTATATCCACTGAATTTTTCTTGTGGTGGCAAATGCAGAAACGCCCCACTGTTTGTTTTAATCATTTGAAGAATTAATTTTTCGAATGTTCTCGCTCGTTCTCCTGGCATCGACGGAGAGATATCAAGTTTTTCGAAACCTTCTGCTCTATGTGCTCTGAGCCGTGAATCTAGAGAATTTGTTATTCCAATTTTTAATAATCCCTTGCTTGAATTTCTAACGAGATACAGCCAGCCAATAGCAGTGGAATCGAAACCGTTTTTGGCACACTTAGGACAACCTTGACCCTGAACTCGGTTCGAACCACTCGATTTATAAATATTCCCGCAATTAGGACAGCGGTACTTGAGAATTTTTCCCGTTCCGGCCATATATTCCGCGGGATTCCAATCCACGGCCTGCTTGGCGAGCTCGGGGTGAGTAGTAAGACAATCGTTGACTCCTACGTGGAGTTGATTTCCGGCACATGCTCCGCACCCCGAGCCCAACCCCGTCCGAGAACGAATTACTGCCACCCAACGGAAGCCGCACCGAGAGCACTTCCATTCCTTCGCTTTTTCGGAAAACGCAACAAAGTCTGTGGGATTCCAGTTATCGGCTTCAAGAGCTATTTTCGGGAATAGAGTTTGCAAATCGTTAACTCCTGGATCAACTGCTAAATTTTCACATTTCATGCACCCAGAGGCGTTTGCTTGAGTTCGTTGATTGATTGATTTCATGGACTCGTGTCCATTGGAACAGATCCAATTTACTTTTTTGTTGCTTCCCGCGACGTAGGATTTTGGATCCCAATCTGAGGTTGCCTCTCTCGCAATATCAGGATGGGTAGTGGCGAGATCGTTGATCCCAACCACCACTTTCTTGCCACTACAAATGGAACAACCTCTGCCGGAAGTCTTCGAATATATTGCAGATGTATATGAGTGTTGAGGATATCTTGATGAATCGCATTTCCACGAAACAACTTTTGTCGAACCTCTACTAAATTGTTTGGGGTCCCACCCATCCGCTAACCTCGCAATTGCAGGGTCTGTCGTTCCCAGATCATTAATGCCAACAACAATTTTGTGATTTGAACAAACCGGACACCCCTGACCGCGACTTCGCTTATTTGGGGATGCTTCAAATACCTGCCGACATTTGCGACATTTCCAGAGAATTTTCTTCCCAACCCCACGAGTTATGTTCCGGGGGTCCCACTCGTAAGCTTCTTCTGCAAGGTGTGGGTCAGTTGTTGCAAGGTCGTTGACTCCCACAACTACACCACGGCTCATACATTCATTTTGAAGGAGTTTGGTTTAAATAACAAGTAATTTTTAAGACGCTTAACACCAGTTTCTTATCAAGTAAAGCGATAGACAATCGCCGAAGTCGCCATTGCCCCGATTACTACAACGGGGAATGGCATCTTTGCTTTTAAGGCGATGAGCGCCACCGCGATACCGGCTAGACGATGATCTAAAACAAATTTGGTCTTGGTTGTTAAAGCTTGCATCGCAACTAGTGCGCTGAGCAAGACAATAGGGATTAGGTTCGTGATTCGTTGCACTCGCGGGTGAGCCAGCCAGACTTCTGGAATTGCATGGCCAATGAATTTAAGGGCGTAGCAGAGCAAACTTGTGACAATGACTGCAATCCATTGTGAAATCATTTATTTCCACCCAACTACAGCCGCAATAACGACGGTGGAGATGATGGGTACACCAGCGGGAACGAATTCAGTGATGGATAGCGCCCAAATAAAAGCGAGTACCGAAGCAACGAGGAATCTGCGCTCTTTGAGTCTAGGAAATAAGACCGCACAGAAGATTGCAGGGGAGGCGACATCTAGCCCCCATGCCGAAGTATCACCAATCGCTTTTGCACCCACTGCTCCAAGCAGAGTAAAAAGATTCCAGAATACGAATACGCCAAAGCCCGTGTACCAGAAGGCGGTTTTCTGATCTTCTAGGTTGGTTTGGGCGATTGCCACGCCCGTGGATTCATCGATCGTGATTTGGGCGGCGAGAGCGCGCTTGAAACCTTTGAGTTTGAGGATCTGCGCCATGCGAACGCCGTATAAACCGTTTCGACCACCTAGGAAAGTTCCGGTGACAATCGCGCTGAGTGCGCTTCCACCAGCGCTCATAACAGCGACTAAGGAGAACTGCGATGCTCCCGAGAAAAGCACAAGAGAGAGGAAGCAGGCTTGGGCGACCGAGAAATGGTCAGCTACCGCAACCGCTCCAAAGGCGGTTCCAGCAGCTCCAACGGCTAGCCCAACGCTGAGGGAATCGCGCTTCACTGACACGCCGATATTCTGCCTTAATCCCTAGCCCCGCGGGTACCAAAAGATAAGGTCGCCATATGAGCGAAGAGCATTTCGAGATCAATTTCCGCAGTGATGTAACGGTCGAACTAGTTAAGGCAAGCGCCAGCGATTCCGATGTAATTTGGGCGGCACGGGTTTCTACAGCTGGCGAAAATTCACTCGATGATGTTGATGCCGATCCAGCTCGTTCAGCTGGCTTGATCAACTATCTGGCACGCGAACGTCATGGCTCGCCTTTCGAGCACACCTCTATGACCTTCTTTATATCTGCGCCAATCTTTGTATTCCGTGAATTTATGCGTCACCGCATCGCTTCGTATAACGAGGAGTCAGGTCGATATCGCGAACTTCGTCCCAATTTTTATGTTCCAGCGAAGGAGCGCAAATTAGTTCAAATTGGAAAGGCCGGTTCTTACACATTTGTTGACGGAACCGATGAACAATATGAAATTACCGTTAATGCAATAAAGGAGAGCTGCACGCTCGCCTACGAAAACTATAAGAAGATGCTCGATGCAGGGGTAGCACGTGAAGTTGCCCGCGCTGTGTTACCGGTCGGTTTATATTCTTCGATGTATGTAACTATGAATGCCCGTGCGCTGATGAATTTCTTATCATTACGTACNTCTCGCGAAGGATCGCATTTTCCTAGCTATCCACAACGGGAAATCGAGATGGTTGCCGAGAAAATGGAGCAATATTTCGCAACTCTTATGCCTCTTACGCATGGCGCATTCGAGAAGTCTGGACGAGTAGCCCCGTAGTCACGATAGGGTTAGCCCTATGTCCAGCTCGCATAAACAGACGACCCAGATTGAGGCGCCATTTGGCCGCTTGATCACCGCAATGGTGACCCCATTTTTAAAAGATGGGTCAATTGACTGGGACGGCGTAGCGAAGATTGCCCAACATTTGGCAGATACTGGTCATGATGCCATTGCTGTTAATGGAACCACAGGTGAGGCCCCTACAACTAAGACCTCTGAGAAACTTGAGATCATTCGAGTTGTTAAGAGCACTNTTGGTGATCGCGTAAAGGTCTTGACTGGCGCTGGAGATAACGAAACTGCGTACACCGTTGATCAAGCCAAACGTTGTGCCGAGCTAGGCGTCGATGGACTTTTAATCGTTGCTCCTTATTACAACAAGCCACCACAGGCTGGTATCGAGGCTCACTTCAAAGCTGTCGCGGCAGCTACAGATGTACCAATAATGATGTATGACATTCCTGGTCGCACAGGAGTTCCAATCGAGGAGGACACAATCTGTCGCCTCGCAGAAGTAAAGAACATTGTGGCGCTCAAAGATGCCAAGGGAAATCCCGCATCTACCTCTTGGGTTATTCAACGTACGGGTCTGCCTGTCTATTCAGGCGATGACATTCTTAATCTGCCGCTGCTCAGCGTTGGCGCGGTTGGATTCGTCTCGGTCTGTGGCCACACCGTTGGAAACCAACTCAAAGCCATGCTCGACGCTTGGTTTGCTGGCGATTCAGTTCGCGCTCTAGAAATACATCAAGAATTATTACCGGTATTCACCGGAACCTTCCGCACCCAAGGTGCGATATTGACTAAGGCCGCACTCACATTGATGGGCCTACCTGGTGGATTTACTCGTTTGCCACTTGTCGATGCCACCGATGCGCAGATCGCGCAATTGCGGGAGGACCTTCGACAAGGCGGAGTTGTACTTAAATAATGAATCATCCACACCCCGAATTACCCTACCCAGCCAAGTTAGCTCCTAAGACCCTGCGCATCGTTGCACTCGGTGGTTTAGGCGAGATTGGTCGCAACATGACCGTCTACGAAATTGGTGGCAAACTCTTAATCGTTGACTGCGGAGTTCTCTTCCCAGAAGAGAGCCAACCCGGAATCGATCTGATCCTTCCTGACTTCTCTTATATACGCGACCGCTTGCATGATGTTGTAGCGATTGCACTTACTCATGGACACGAAGACCACATCGGTGCTGTTCCTTATCTCTTAAAAGAGCGAGCTGATATTCCAGTCGTTGGCTCCAAACTCACCCTTGCTTTCACTGAGGCGAAACTCAAAGAGCGTCGCATCACTGCTCCGATGATCGAAGTTAAAGCTGGTATGAAACAGACCTTCGGTCCCTTTGAGCTGGAGTTCGTTGCAGTTAATCACTCAATCCCAGATGCCCTCGCGATTGCGATCCGCACCGAAGCAGGGCTAGTTCTTGCAACCGGTGACTTTAAGATGGATCAACTTCCTTTGGATGGACGTATTACAGATCTCGCTGCCTTTGCTCGATTGGGTGAAGAGGGCGTTGATCTCTTTATGGTNGACTCCACCAACGCTGATGTTCCTGGATTTACAACTTCTGAGCGTGACATCATGCCTACTCTGGATCGCGTTTTTCGCGCTACCGAGCGTCGCGTAATCGTTGCATCCTTTGCTTCCCACGTGCACCGTGTACAACAGATCATGATGATCGCCGCACAACATGATCGCAAGGTTGCCTTCATCGGACGCAGCATGGTTCGCAACATGAAGTTGGCGCAAGACCTTGGCTATCTCGAAGTCCCCGAGGGCCTTGAGATCATTGATGCTAAAACCCTTGATGATGCCGGAGATCGCGTTGTTCTGATTTGCACTGGATCACAAGGTGAACCACTGGCAGCACTCTCACGTATGGCTAATGGAGAACACCAGATCCGTGTAGGCAAGGGTGACACAGTCGTCCTCGCATCTTCTTTGATTCCTGGCAACGAGAATCCAGTCTTTAGAGTCATCAATGAACTCACTCGCTTTGGTGCCACAGTGGTTCACAAGGGCAATGCACTTGTGCACGTATCTGGTCACGCTGCAGCCGGAGAGCTCTTGTACTGCTACAACATTGTTAAGCCAAAGAATGTAATGCCGATCCACGGTGAGTGGCGTCACCTGCGTGCAAATGCTGAGCTTGCAATAAAGACTGGCGTACCTCGCACCAACACCATCGTTGTAGACAATGGAATCGTCGTTGATGTTCATGATGGTTATGCCGATATCTCAGGTGCAATTCCAGTTGGTTTTGTATACGTCGATGGACAGAGCATTGGTGAGATCACCGAAAGTTCACTGAAGGATCGTCGCATTCTTGGAGAAGAAGGATTTATTTCGGTTGTCGTCGTGGTTGATTCTCAAAGCGGCAAGATCGTGGCAGGCCCTGATATCCATGCTCGTGGTTTCACCGAAGATAAAGCGCTCTTTGATGAAGTTAAGGGAATGATCGAGAAGGCATTAANTACCTCAGTTGCAAATGGAATTAACGGAACGCACCAGCTTTCACAAGTAGTTCGTCGCACCGTTGGTAGTTGGGTTGGCGAGGAACACCGCCGTAAACCAATGATCATCCCTGTAGTTATTGAGGTATGACGGCGCGCCGACAAGCGTGCCCAACTTCTTTTCTTTAGGCTTAGTTCGCTATGGCTAAAAAACAAACGACCTCGCGAAGCAAGGCAAAGAAACGTCCATCTATCCTTGCCTCGATTGGTCGCGGGCTGGTGGCCATCTGGCGCTTCATCGCAAAGGCGATTGGAAGCACAGTTCGATTCCTCTTTAAAGAGGCCCGTGAACTAGATAGCGCGCATCACCGTGACGGCCTGGCATTCCTTCTTTTGATCTTTGCGCTGCTGAGCGCCGCGGGCAGTTGGTTCCATCTGCACAATCCGATCGGCCGATTTATGAATACCATNTTGCTGGGGACATTCGGCAAGGTTGCGATCGTCACTCCACTCCTCTTTATCTACTTCGCTTTCAGATTGTTCAAAGCTCCCGATGAAGGTCGCGCCAATGGTCGCATCACGATCGGTGCAATTCTCTTGGTGCTCAGCACTACGGGTCTTGCCCAAGTTTTCAAGGATGCAGATTTCAGTAGCGTCAAAGGCGCCGGGGGAGTTGTTGGATACGGAGTAGGTCGACCCCTCTCCAACCTTGGGACCTCGCTACTGGCAATCCCTATCTTGCTCTTGATTCTCTTCTTTGGAATTTTGATCGTAACTGCGACCCCGGTATCTCAGGTTCTCTCAAAGGTAAAGGCCTTCTTCGGCTGGTTTGCTCGTCGTCGCCGAGCCGCCAAGGATGAGCAAGAAGAGGAATTTGAGATCAATGACACTCCTCCTTTTGAAACTCCGCTTGTTCAGGAGTTCCATGAGGAAGAGCCAGAGGAAGAGTTGGAAGAGCCGCTCGATCCCGAAGCCACCGTCGCTCTCCATGTAACTCCACCATCTGCCCCAACATTCACGACTAAGACCGTGCAGAGCGCTCCCGCTCATCAGATGATCCTGGCGGCAGATGCACCATATGTATTGCCATCGATGGATCTACTGCGCACCGCGCCAGCGTCAAAGGCCAAATCCAAGGCCAATGACNCAGTCGTTGCTGCGCTCGGCCAGGTCTTCGAACAGTTCGGCGTAGATGCCAGAGTGACCGGCTTTATGCGTGGTCCGACCGTTACTCGTTACGAAATCGAGCTCGCCGCCGGCGTTAAAGTCGAAGCAATTACTGCGCTCTCAAAGAACATCTCGTATGCAGTAGCAAGTGGAGATGTGCGAATTCTCTCTCCAATTCCCGGCAAATCTGCTGTCGGTATTGAGATTCCAAATACCGATCGCGAGATTGTTGCGCTGGGTGATGTGTTGCGTTCCAGCGTTGCAATGAATGAGACCCACCCAATGGTGATCGCACTCGGTAAAGATGTCGAGGGTAATTTCATCTGTGCCAACTTGGCCAAGATGCCACACCTACTTGTTGCTGGTGCAACTGGCGCTGGTAAGTCTTCGATGATCAACTCACTCATCGTTTCTATATTGATGCGCTCGACTCCAGATGAAGTTCGTTTAGTGATGATCGACCCTAAGCGCGTTGAACTCACCAGCTATGAAGGAATTCCACACCTCATCGCACCCATCATTACTAATCCCAAGAAGGCTGCCGATGTGTTGGCGTGGGTAGTCCGTGAGATGGATCAGCGCTATGACGATCTCTCGCACTTTGGATTTAGACATATCGACGATTTTAATCGTGCGGTCAAGGCTAAGAAATTATCGGCACCTGAAGGTAGCGAGAGAGTCCTTGAGCCATACCCTTACCTGCTCGTCATTATCGATGAGTTGGCCGACCTGATGATGGTTGCAGCGCGCGAGGTTGAAGAGAGCATTGTTCGCATTACACAGTTAGCTCGTGCTGCAGGTATTCACTTGGTAATNGCGACGCAACGTCCATCCGTAGACGTGGTCACCGGTTTGATCAAAGCCAACGTTCCATCTCGTCTTTCATTTGCAACATCAAGCCTCGCCGACTCGCGTGTTATTCTCGATACACCCGGCGCTGAAAAATTAGTAGGACAAGGTGATGGACTCTTCTTGCCAATGGGTGCAAGTAAGGCGATGCGTATTCAGGGAGCTTATGTATCAGAGCGCGAATCAGAGGCCGTTGTTAATCACGTTAAGTCGCAAGCACAACCAGTTTTCAGAATTGATATCAATGCACCAGCAGTAAGTAAGCAGATTGAAAATGATATTGGCGATGATATGGATCTGCTCTTGCAAGCGATTCAACTTGTAGTCGGTACGCAATTTGGATCTACATCAATGTTGCAACGCAAACTTCGCGTGGGCTTCGCGAAGGCCGGTCGCTTGATGGATCTCATGGAGAGCCGTGGGGTGGTCGGTCCCTCAGAAGGTTCTAAGGCTCGCGAGGTTCTGATCACGGCGGAGCAGATGCCAGACCTCCTCGAGGAGATCCAGGGTTACGTGTAAGTGAATTAATCCCCGTTTTACGCGCAGAGGCGGGGTATCGCCAAATTAAATTTGGCTCAAGGCGTTTTTGTGGCTTACCCTTTACTCCTCACCCTCCCCCAAGGTTGTGGTTCGGTGCGTTCACCGTTCGCAATTTAAGTAACGAGGCTCTTCATGTCAGTTGGAATTCTTCTCCGTCAAGCCAGAGAGTCTGTTGGCATGTCGCTGGAAGAACTCGCTGAAGCCACATCCGTTCGTCGCACGGTCTTACTTGATCTTGAAAATGATAATTTCNCATCCTCTGGTGGCTTGGCTTATGCCCGTGGACATATCCGGAATATTGCAAAAGTTTTGCATGCCAATGCCGACTTACTTGTCGACGAATTCAATGCAATGAATCAGGACTACAACCGTCCAATGATCGATCTACTCAGTGAAAACAATGTCACTCCAGTAGTTCGCAAAGAGTCAAGAATTTCTTATGCGCTGCTCGCTAAAGTTGCAGTAGCGATCGCTGTTCTTGTTGTTGNAATTCCAACAGGTGCTTCATTCGTTCACTCCGCAAAGAAGAAAATCACAAGCTCATCTACGACAACCCAACCTCTTCAAACAACTTCTACAACTTCTTCAACATCAACAACGTCGACTACAGGTGCCGCCCCCGCTGGGACGACCGCTGTGGCGACCAAGACTTCTCCAGTTTCAGTCGTAGTTACAGCTAACTCGGGTTCTACCTGGCTGGCAGTAACAGATAGTTCAGGAGCACAGTTGTTCGTAGGTAATTTGGTGACTGGTCAATCAAAGTCTTTCGATGACAGCCAGTTGATTAATTTCACGATCGGCAACGCTGGTGCTGTTGATTTGAATGTTAATGGTCACGATGCTGGCGCTCCAGGTGCAACTGGCGAAGTAGTACACCTGCAATTTGGACCTGGCGCATCCTCTCAAGGCTAATTAGCCCCTGATTTCGAAGCCTTCACGCAAAAGTAAGGCGGCGACAGGTAGCATGGCACCAATGAGCACACCAAAGGCGCGGACACTCAATCTTCCTAATGCGCTCACTATCCTGCGCTTTTTGGCTCTCCCATTTTGCGCATATGCACTTTTCAAAGATGGTGGTGACAATTCACTCTGGCGCGTTATTGCATGGTGTGGATTCTTTTTAGTCGGAGTCACGGATTTAATGGATGGGCGCCTAGCCCGCTCGCGAAATCAAGTGACCAGCTTCGGAACTTTCCTTGACCCTGTAGCCGACAAGGCTGCAATCGGTACCGCGATGATCGGTCTATCGATCCAAGGAAAGTTGTGGTGGTGGGTCACCATCGTGATCTTGTTCCGCGAAATCTCCGTAACGCTGCTTCGTCTGGCAGTCATTAAAGGTGGGGTAATTCCTGCCAGCAAGGGCGGCAAACTTAAAACCATGATGCAGGGCTTTGGAATCGGCTTCTACATCCTCCCGTTGCCGCATTGGTTGCACCTGCCGCGCGATATTTTTATGGCGGCAACAATCGCCATCACGATTACAACTGGCTACGACTACTTTAAAAAGGTAATCCAAAATGCCGGTAAATGAGCAGGCCGCTCAACTCATCAAGATCCTCAAGCGTCGCGGACTCACAGTCAGCACCGCAGAATCCATCACCGGCGGAGGATTGGCAGAGGCCTTCACCTCTGTTGCAGGTTCTTCAGCCGTCTTTCAGGGTGGTCTAATAACTTACAGCGATGTAAGCAAGACCAAATTTTTGGGAGTTGCAAAGCGGGTTCTCAATAAACATACCGCCGTCTCGGAAGAGGCGGCGATCCAGATGGCTCAGAGCGCACGAACTCAGTTCAAAACCGACTTTGCGATTGCTACAACAGGAGTTGCGGGTCCGGGGCGTGCCTATGGGCAGAAAGTCGGAACGGTCTGGATTGCGATTGATAGCAAGAACGGGACGAGCACTGTGCAGTTAGCGCTGGCGGGAGATCGCACTCAGATTCGCCACGCAACTATAGAGAGCGCATTAGCCACCTTTACCCGTATCCTTATCCCGTGATTCTTNTCCGCTCCCACATAGGTTCTGCGTTGCGTTCCGCGCGCATTAGCCAGGGACGCACGCTGCGTGATGTCGCCAAGAGCGCTCGCGTCTCATTGGGCTATCTCTCGGAAGTTGAGCGTGGACAGAAAGAAGCCTCCTCGGAGCTCCTCAACGCAATCTGNAGCGCCTTAGATATTTCGTTAGGTGAGGTTCTNTTGACTGTGACCGCTCAAATCAGAACTCACGAAACTCCAACTCTCACAGTGGTGGATGACGCCGCGTAGTTAGTTTCAACGCGAGCCTTATCGAAAGCTCAAACCAGCCATGGCCTCCAATCAACGCTCTCGCAAGGCGATACTTTCAGGCGCAAAGATTGTGATCACCGAGGTCGGCTCTTACGAATCAAATATGAACGATATCGCCGCCCGCGCGGAAGTCTCTCGCGCTACGGTCTATAACCACTTCAGCGATAAAGAAGAGATGATGCTCTCTCTGATCGAATCGGAAATTCAGCGCCTGGTAGAGCTGGCTCGCAAAGCGCCGACTAAGCGCGATGCGCTCTATTCTCTATCAATCGAAATCTCTAAAGACCCAGCTCTTCGAAAGATGGTGCAGACAGATCCACTCGACATCGCAAAATTCGTGACTGTTAAAGATCATCCTCTGTGGCAACTAGTTACCACTTCTCTTACATCTCTATTTGGAGAGTCCGCGGGAACTATTTTGCACTGGCTTATCGGTCAGATCGCCTCTCCGCTCACACCAGCCGAAAGCGCCAAGCAGGCTGATCAGATCTCTCGCGCCCTCTAAGTTATGGCCGGGTAATTCATGGGAATGCGAATAACTGAACTTCGATCTCGGATCTTCGACTACTTCAGCGATCCCGATACTTATGCTCGCGACATCGTGCATTCAGAACTCGGGGGACTCACGGTCAATGAGGCTCTTGCTCGCGGGTTCGAAGCCGGAGATATCTGGAAAGCGATCGTCGCTCACAATCCAGAGATGCCCGCAAAGTTTCGTTGATCCCAATGGCTAACCTAGTGATTGAAATTCGTGTTCGCCCCAATGCATCCCGCAACAAAGTGGGTGGGACCGCGGGGGATCCACCCCGATTAGTTGTCGCGGTTCAAGCCCCTGCCGTGGATGGCAAAGCCAATGCAGCCGTCATAAAGGAACTCGCCACCGCTTTTGGGTTGCGCGCTCGCGATTTCACCATCGTTCACGGTGAACTCTCCCGCGATAAACG
>JGI24891J29808_1000710_pt1 | contig 12730 bp, 12 predicted proteins | sample FreactcultuFSWF8_FD_29808 | JGI IMG/M metagenome (IMG submission 29808) | reverse complement strand
ACCACGGTTCTCCCACTTCTGGTAAGCGGCCTCCGGGCTCTCATTGGAGGCAGCGACCGAAGTGGATACACTCGTGCCTTGCGGCAGGCCAAACTGGCGCATAGCGGATTCGTGAAGCTGTTCGCTGGTGCGGTCGCGCGAGTCCTCCCATGAGTAGGAGGGGCGCACCGGCAAAGTGAACGGATTGGTAGTGAAGCGCTGAGGCTTGTAACTATCGCGTGACATGGCGATGGTTGGGTTGATGAAAGTGAAGGAAGATTTGCATTCTACGCAGAAGAGTTGTTGGTGCCTGAAGTTGAGGTCAGGCGCGTTGTTGTGGTTGTTGTGGTTGTTTTGGTTGGAAAGAACCACCCAACGCCGAGACTGTGTTGTGCTTGCCGATTGAGTCGGCGAGAACCCTTTCGGCGCAAACAAATCCCGTTTGACGTGCAAGCATCCCCCAGCGAGTGGGCTCGGGAAAGAGCTGCTGCAAAATGCACGATGGATTTTGGGATTGCCACTCTGTCCACGGAGAGCATCAGGATGGTTGGGACTGTACGCCAGCAAAGATCATGCGTGAGAAGTTGACATCACGATAAGAACACAAGTGAAAAGAAGATGAGAAGGTAGAAAAGAGGACGCTTTTATGAGACAACATACTCCCCTACAATGCATGATATTCCTTGACATGATCCTTGAACTCCAAAACACCTTGCAGAAGATAAAGCCACAACAAATCATCATGAATCCATCTGCTGCAGAGTCCAGAGCAAGACCCATCTCTCTTCCGCCATCTTTTCCAGACGTCCATAGTGTCGTTCTGTGTATGCTTTCAGACCTTCCAACACATCCTTGACGTTCTCATTCTTCTGCATCTTCTCCTTGACCTCAAGGGCACCCATACCCTGAGCAAGTTCGTCTTCGTCAGCTACTTGAGGCTTAGGAGCTCTCTTTCGCCTTAGTTGGACAAACTTCTCCTTGGGGTATAAGCGGAAGAGTGTGTGGAGGATGCGCTGACTGACGTGGGCGGTACGGGCATTGGCATTCCAGTCACGGCATCTGAGCAGAAGTTTCCAAAGCTGCTCTTCTGACAATGTGGCCAAGACCTCGTCGACACCCTTAACACCGGTCAGGCTGCCTTCATCCTTGTCTTCAGACTCGAGAACGCGGGTGAAAAGGTCGAGTAGTCGCTTAGGATGGTTGAGCTGAAGGGCTAGTACAATGGCTTCGCGGTAGTTCTTGGCGTGGATGTGGTTCTGCAATTCTTGGTCTTGTTCCACACGAGCGGTTGCGCGAGATGCTGAAGCTTGAGAGGTCATCAATGTGGTATCGGTCCAGAACGTGAGAGTGGCATCTGCAGAACCAGAGATGAGCTCGACAGGGGGCTCTGGCGCTTCCTCTTCCTCTTCAGTCGAAGCAGCCTTGACTGTTCCGGTCCTGTTAGACTTGACGGCCAGTGCCCAAACTCTGTCGATGTGATTGTCAAGAGTAGCAGCGCACTCGCCACTTTGAGCATCCCAGACTTTGACAAGACCATCACCTGCTGCGCTGGCGACTTGCAGATTGCGTTCGCCACGCTTTCCAGGGTTCTTGGAGATGGGAAGCCAGATGACCTTCAAGATACTGTTTGTGTGGCCTTCGAATGTGCGCAGACAAGTGTAGTCGTTCAGACTCCAGATCTTGACAGTCTTGTCACCACTTCCGGTAACAGCCATGCCTCTGGTGCCGCTGCTAGATCCTGAATCGCCTGCAATGGCCGGTGTACCAGGAGGAGCAAAGGCGACGGACCAGACACCACGCTTGTGGCCACGGAGTACACCGACAGACTCACCAGTTTCCAGATCCCAGATCTTTACTGTGCGGTCCTGAGATGCGGAGGCGAAAAGAGTACCTTGTTGAGAGTAAGAAGTGTCGATGGCGTTGATGTCCTTGTCGTGAGCTTTGCGAGTGTATGATGCACGCACTGCCTTGGCTTCAGAGCTAGACTTGGCGGAGCTGATATCCCAGCGCTTGATAGTCTTGTCTTGACTTCCAGTAATCAAATATGTAGGGGGATGTTCGAGAGGCTTGCTATGTGCGTTTGAGCCGACAACGGGAATGGCGTGAGGGAGAGCTACTGCACTGATAGACTCTGCGTGACCAGTAAAGGTAGCGTAGCAAGTGTATGAGCTGTTTGCAGGATCCAGGCGCCAGAGTTTTGCGGTGTTGTCCTTGGCTCCAGTTGCGAGCCAGTGCCCTGACCAGTCGGTGTCGATGGTGATGATAATGTCGGTATGGCCCTTGAGGAGGGCTACGTCGGCACCGAAGTATGCAGCATCTGCAATACTGGATCCTTCGTTCTTGCTCTCAGTGTTCAAGGTAATCAAACGGATGTCCTCCAAGTTGGTGGCAAGCGCGAGCATAGAGTTGTCGGTGCCTACATAAGCCATGTCGATGATTTCATCATGGGTACCAGAAATGCGACGGATGATGGGGAGCGGAGGAATAGTGACATCTACAGTCGTCTGGATCAATGGCTCCAGCGAGTGCAGAACCAATGTTTGATCGACGTGGATGGACAACAAAAAGGGCAGATCCGAGTGATGGATGACGTCCAGAATAGCCTCAGTCTCAACTCCAGCCTCTTGTTCCTCGGTTCTCTCGTTACCAGCCATGTCCCAAATACGGACTCTTGCATTCTCTCCACCAGTAAAGAAAAAATCACCATTTGCGACAAATCCGGCTCTTTCAACAGTCTCCAGAATAGGAGCGGTCAATTTCGACTGCCACGTCTTCGCGTCCCAGGTGATAACAGTCTTGTCTCTGCTGGCCGAAAGAAGAAGTTGCTGCTCAGAAGAAAAGTCCAAACTGCGAACAACCGAGACGTGCGAGTCCAGAGTGGCGACCGGCTTGCGCTTGTGGAGATCCCAAACTCTGACCTTTCCATCTTCGCCTCCCGAAGCCAGTCTGTAGCCAGTGGTACCATCTGAAGCGTCCTCGTCATCGCCCGACCTGCTCTTTCTCTTGCGCGACTTGTTCTGGCTGTCCGAGCTGGAAGAATCAACCTGGAAGAAATGAAGGGCCGAGATGATGCCACTGTGGCCGTGGAAAGTGTGCGTTGTGAAGCCTCCCTTGATGTCCCAGACTTTGACAATGCCATCAGCGCCACCAGTGGCCAGAAGAGTAGAGGTAGGATCGACGGCTGCGACAACGACGGGAGCGGTATGCGGCTTGAGAGTTCTGAGCAGAGTGGCGTCTATGCTGTTGTCGGCAGTGGGAGATGTCGATAAGGAGAAGATCCTCATAGAGAGGTTGCGACTACACAGGACCAGGTACTTTGCGTCGGGGGTCATGGCCAGAGTGGTAATGGTCTCACCGTCCTGCAGAAATCTTGTGTCAACTCGTCAGTGCCACGCTGAGAGGGCCCGGCAATATCACTTACACCTTCGATTCTAGCTAGATGTTCACCAGTAGCCAGATCACTCAAAAGCGCATCCTCTCCCAAGCATGAAGCAAGAATGCGACCATCTTGACTGAGGGCGACACTTCCTCCAGTATAGATGGGCTGGATTACCCTCCCAGGCTCGAAAGTCGTCTTGTATTCGGCCTTGTAAGCCATGTTTGATCCGGGCAAGAGTCTGGCAGACTCTTATATAAAATGCGACGGAACAAAAAAATAATTGACCTTGATCGTAAAAAAGTGATAATGCGGAGAGCTGCAAACCAAAAAGATGGTCGTGCCAAGCAAATTGTCGGCATGTGAAGCACCGACTGCGCATCATCGCCGGCCGCCAACTCAGAGAGAGCTCGACCTGGCGGGAAGCTTGCACCAATACAACAATCATTCCATCAAATCAACACATCACAGACAGCCATCATGTAAGTCTGCTCGGCCACTGCTATCCTACTCAACACTAACAAGATGGCAGGGACGTGCTTCTGGGTATCACTGGCAAGGACTTCACCATCATCGCCGCTTCCAAGGCGGCCATGCGCGGCGCAACCATCTTGAAGGCATCAGACGACAAGACTCGCCCGCTGAGCAAGCACATCCTGATGGGACTCACCGGAGAGGCCGGTGACACCAGTATGTCCATCCACCGCCTACCAATCTCTCCTTCCTCCAGGCTAACCCATCGCCTGCAGTCCAATTCGCCGAATACGTCCAGGCAAACGTCCAGCTTTACGGCATGCGCAACGACATTGAGCTCAACCCAGCAGCCACCGCCTCCTTCATCCGCACAGAGCTCGCAAAGGCCCTGAGATCGAAACGCCCCTACACTGTCAACCTTCTGCTCGGCGGCTACGACACCATCAACGACAAGCCCACCCTGCATTGGATCGACTACCTGGCTTCGTCAGCCGCCGTCCCATACGCCGCTCACGGCTACGCACAATACTACTGCCTGTCAACACTCGACAAGCACCACCACCCTGACATCTCATTCGAGCAAGGCATGAAGATCCTCAGAATGTGCACAGATGAGCTGAAGAGAAGATTGCCTATCGACTTCAAGGGCATGATTGTCAAGGTCGTCACCAAGGACGGTATCCGCGAGGAGGAGTACAAGGACGACGAGCCAGTCGCTTGCCCGTAAAAGGTCAACCGTCAAGCATGGATGGCGTTTGGGCGTTGAGCACTAAAGCTCTGCTGGCATGGGGCTGTACAGGTAGCATAACCTTTTCAATTCAACCTTTGATGATGACATGATAACTCTTTTCCAAATACCCTCTTCTGTAATTCATCAAGCGCCTCGCATTCCCAAGCACTCATCCACTCTGACTTCAAAAGCACCGTCAAAGTGAATCAACTGCCTTCCCAATCTAGAAGTCGAAACTCTGCGCATCCTACCCAAAGTTGTTTCAAGACAGTTTATCTTTCTCTTTAGCCAAACCTGCTTCTAACAAGCGTTGTCAACCTTTAGTAAGTAAACACAACCACATCATTTACCACTCCAGTTCCAATCGCTTACTCTGCTCTAAGCTGCGCACCTCACTCCACGCTCGTAGTTCAAGCCGTTCGGTGATTTGAACTTCTCGTCTCTGTTTTGGCAGCAACCACTCAAGCTCGTCACTTTTGCAGGCAACCATCCTGCGCCTATTGCACCGCACCCTTTTCTTCACATCAACCTTTCGTGTCATCTTCTCTTCGCGCAACGTGCGCCTCTTCTTCTCAAACATCAAATTGTTTGCGCGTCACTCAGTCTCTTTGACCTCGATACATTGCGCCTAAACACATCACAGCTTGGTAAGTCTTCTCACTTCTCTCCTTCCTTCCTTCTTCTTTTCCTCGACACGTCTTTGCTACTTCCCTTCCTCCGTCACTCTTCCCCAACGTCCCTTCTTTCCCGACTTATTTGTTCAACCCTGACTGTTAGAAGCCGTCATGGCATCTAGTACCAAGTCGCCCCCCGACGCGATTGTCCCCAACATTGTTGTCATCACGGATGATGCAGATGTGACACTGCGTGTTATCAAGTACACTCAGCGACTCAAGCCTGGCGATGATGGTAACGACAAGGTCAAATCCATCACTGACTTCAATGTCAACACTCAAGTCATGATCAGAAACTCAGAGTTCTTCAAGACTCTTCTGACAGGCAACTTCGCCGAAGCTAGTCAGAGCGTAGTTACGCTCAAGGAACACGACCCTTCGGCCATGCAAGCAATCTTTTGCGCTCTCCACAGTCAGTACGAAGACTGGTCCGCCTCTTCGTGTGGTCTGTCGATCACAAAGCAGACTCTCGGCCTTTCGGTCCACAGTCTATGCGATGTGATTTCCTCCGCCAGACACTTTCTCATCGAAATGGTAGAGCTTGACTCTTGGTTCAAGCTGTGGTATGAACACGGACACAACTCAAAGACTGACCCGAAGTCGATGCTGTACCCTACCTACCAGCTGAACCACGCGGAAGGGTTCGCTGCGGCCACCAAGAAGATGGTGTACCACCATACTCGCATCGAAGAGACCAAGAACCAGCAACACAGAGATCTTCATCTACCTCCTCGTGTGATTCGTAGGTTTAATCTCTCCAGTCACGAGCCACTTTGCTAACTCTCCACAGAGCAGCTGTGCGCAGCCAGAGGTCGCCTGAAGACCATTCTTTCCAACCAGATCTGGAACCACATCAGCGGCTTGTTAGATGGTTCCTGCAACTGCAAGGAAAAGACGCTCTTCGCCTTCCTACATGCACTCAAGGAAACCGGCGGATTTCCCGTCGATCAAGCTGCTCAGCGTAATCCGATTGCCAACGTCCTTCACCAACTCGCCGACTTCGACGACTACTTTGAAGCCCCTGCGGAAGCTAAGGGTTGCTCGAGATGCAGTACTGACTGGAGCAGTGCTATGAAAACTGCATGTGCTGTAGTCTGGAAGTACTTTGACGGTCTCTGCTTGGACTGTATGGACCACACTCAGCCCAAGTTCGCAGACGAGCATGAGGATTACTGGGGTCATCTTGAAAGAGACATGGAGTGGGACAATGCCTGCCGCATAGACCATGGTCAAGCTACATGGTACTATTCTTTCAGTATGTTTCTATCTACAATATACGTTCGTGCAACAGAAGCTGACATAGAGTAGTGGGCCGTGCTGATGCCCGTGATAAGATTCTCAAGCGTGTCAGACTCGCTAACCCTCGTACCAAGTTCTTGTGAAGAATGGTTAGCGAGACATGGAGGTAGTCTGAACGGTATCGATTGTTAAGAGTGGAGCTCTTACAAGAAAAAGTGTGTTCATCGTTGCTTTTTCACTGCTTTTCGCTCGCATGGGTTGTTACGAGGAAGTTTATATCTTTGCTTTCCGTCTTTTCTCCCATAACTAGCTATCGCGTACAAGTTGTTTCTTCTGATGTGCGTGGCAGTTTCTCATTCGGCGTGCGTTTGCAGTATCGGCGTTTGAGGAAGGAGCTCCCTCATGCTTTCTGGTTTTGACTGCTTCTGAAAGGTATCAAGCAACTATGTGCATTGCGCCTCCCTCCCCTACTTTCCAGCTGCACATCACCTCCTTTCTTCGCAACATCATCTCTCTGCTGGCTTCTTGCCTCGACGCCGCTTTGTGCACTTTACTTTCTGTCTTTCATCACGTCTCTTCCAGACCGACACGTCCACGAGGAAGGCTCGGCATACCAACGACGCAAACTCGGATCATCGCAATCGCTCAGACACGTCAGTACTAGATCACGAACACTTCACTGTTCAGCGTCCGTAACATTCTTTGAACTTCGCACACGCAAACGCACGACACGTTAACACAATCCGCACTCCATCATGGACAACATGGAAAGGATCCAGGAGGAGAACCAGAAGATCAAGGTCATACACCTGCGTCAGGAATCCAGAATCAGTCAACTTGGTGGTGAGATCAACGCCATTACGATCCAGAACGATATCCTCCAAGACAACCTCACCGCTCTGAATGCCAACGTCGATCAGTGGGAGAAATACGCAGCCGAAGAGACAGCAAAGGTGAAGGAGCACAACGTGTATATCGACTACCAGGAGAAAGTCTTGAAAAGAAAGAAGACCAAGATCGGACAGCTCAGAGGCCGCCTGACGAGAAGCAAAGGTATAAACCGAGATCTCCAAGAGCGCAACGACTACCTCGAGGAACGTCTGGCGACCAAGAAGATCAAGTCGCAGGCTTTCAAGGCCGAGCAAAAGGAGCTCAAGCGAAGCAAGAAGGATCTAGAGCGATCCATTCGTTGTCTTGACGAACAGCTCGAAGAAGATCAAACCGAGATACTGGGTCTGCTCAAGAAGAATGTCAAGTACAAGAAGCTCATCAAGTTGCATGAGCAACAGCTGTTTGATGCCGGTCTGAGATGACGCGCCGGACACCAGTGCATCTTCTGCAAAACCGTATAGATCGGTCTACAGCCTAACCAAAATGTCGAGAACATGGACTCGGAGCAGGAGCCTGTGGCTTCTTCAAACAAGTTGACCGTGAGATCTTTCATGGAGGAGGCTTTCATCGATGCCGTAACTTGATGCGTAGGTCTACTATCCCCTGCTGTCTTTGCTGTACAGTTCTTCTAACATGATTTGCAGCTCTCGTATACTCTCCGCAAGGCACCAGGCAATTCGACAACCTCGGGCCCATCTCCCGAGAGTGTCTCGGCAGGGTCCGAATAACCAAGAGTTCCAGGGTCTGCTTCAGGGTAAGCCAATTGCTCTTTCTGGCTGACTTGGCTGCGAATCGAAGCAGCCTTGCACCGAGTCAGGAAGTCAGAGCATGGAAGCAAGAGATAAGAAAGAAGAAGCAAGAAAGAGATGGGGACTTCTAATCGCTACGCCAGTCTGCCACGTTCACCCGGGCAATCAAGAAGGAAGATGATCAAGAAGGAATAGAACGAACAAAGGGAAGCTCAAGCGAGATCAAAGGAAAGGGGGTATCTCGTTCTTTGCTCTACGCACCAAGTCTATAGCTTTCCCAGGCCAATCAAGTCGCCATCGCCCTGTCTACTGTTTCCTTCTACAAGACACGCTTGACCACAAGGTCTCCCTCAGATCCATCAGTCAAAGCAGTATAAGTCTTTGCTTCAATCCTCTTCAACCATTTATTGCTCTCATATCTTCCTGTGAATATGCTCATTCTCAACACAGGCTCCTCCTTGACCTCTGTTTGATCCAATGTCCACATCCAGCGACCGAAGCTCCAGTTGAGGATATATCTTCTTGGTGTTGTTGAGTCAGATTTGTCATCTGCAGGTGTGCCATCGCTGTTGGCAGGTGTTTGTGTTGTTCGAAGGACGGCTTTGATGCGGTAGACTTCGTCCTTTGGCGCTGACTTGAGGAGAGTCGCGAGTTTGGTCGTGTCCAGAGATGCGGATGGGGAGGCAGAGGTGAAAGTGATGCTCAAAGCTTCCATCTCTTCGTTGTGATCGTGCTTGTGTCCATCTCCATGTTTGTGATCATGGTCGTGATCATGTTGCTGCTGGCTCAACGCAACCCAATCTCTAGCCATCCTCTCGTCGATACCGAACAACAAGTCCTTACTAATCCAACCCTTGTCACTCTTGATATGCGGTGTATCCACATCCATATCTCCCAACTTGTCAAGCGTCTTATCAAACGCCATCTCGGATAGATTTTCCCATTTGTTCAACACGATGAGATCGGTTTGCTGCGCTTGCAGTTTTGCAGTGTACGAGGTACTCGCGTATCCGTCCCAATTCTCCACATCGATGACCGAGACGACACCATCAAGTGCATATCTCCCCGTTTCTTGTGATAGTCTCTTCAACTCCACCATCAACTTGATCGGCTCCGCTGACCCAGATGTCTCGATGATGACTCTGTTCGGCGCATATGTTTCATCCAACTCTTTCAATGCATCTCCTATCTGTCCGACGTTTGTGCAGCAGATACATGCGCCTAGAAGTTCAGAGACGCCGGTCATTTCGGCGGCGGCTGCGAGTTGGGAGTCGACATTTAAATCGCCGATTTCGTTTTTGATCAGGGCGAGTTTGTAAGATGGGTTTTGGGCGCGGAGTTGGGGCAGGAGGTTTAGGATCATGGTGGTTTTGCCGGAGCCGACGAAGCCGGTTATCACTGTGATTGGGATCTTTGGTGTGGTCATGGTTGTGGTTGTGGTGGTTGAGTGGTTCAGAGGTGAGCGTTTGTTTTATCGGACTGAAGATAGACCGTGGGCGTTGTGGGTTTACGACGAGAAGAGTTTGGAGATGGTCAATTGGACAGACGTATCGTGTATAGCGACTTCCGAGACACTGGTATACGATTGTTCTATCTCTCACCAAACCTGAAGATTGATGTTGAATGTTTTTGTGTTTGTCTTGTTTGTCAACTGCGTCATGGAACATCACATGTTAACATCGTCCTTTCTTTTACACTGCCAACTACCTAGAACTCCAGCAACAATCGACAGCAAGGCCTCATGCTTGTACTACAATGCTGATATCGCTCGTGTGAGAAAGACAGCTCCCAGTTGTGGTGGTATACAAACAGAAGTCGGTCTGATGTGACATGTGGCTGTGCCCGCTTTGACAGCTCTAGAACTGTCTGTCCAAGTTCGATGCCCAAAACCAAGGAAATAGACTTTCTGTGCTTTCCTTTGCTTCGGAGTGAGCTCCCCATGGTGGTTAAGGGCTTTGCATGGCCTGTGGCAATGCACCACTCTTTACCCTAAGTAAGCGTGATCATTGAAAGCACTCGATGCCGTGTCTCTCACTGGAGGGCGGCAGCATTGAGCCCAACTCTGCATTGTAACAAGCAGCTTCTCGGCGTCTGGGAGCTGCGCCAAGTTTATCAGGGTGAAACGACACAGCACTGCCACAATCCCACGATCATAGCGGGGTCCCCGAGCTAGCTCATAGGTAGCTCCTCGATACGTCACTAAACACAAGCGCCATTGCTCCTTCCCTCACCTCTTTATAAACCACACCGACCTTTCTTCAATCTCGTACCTGAAGATCTTACTTTCCAACATCAACCTCATCACTCCTACAAAACACTTTACACACCACCAAAACCACTTCACAATCATGGACTTTGTCAAGAAATTCGCCGGCGGTAACAGCGAGCAGTCTGCTCAGCAAGGTAGCGCTCAGCAAGTCCCCAACCAGCAGGGCCAGTCCAGCCAAGGTGGTGGCTTCCTCGGCGGCATCGGCAACAAGCTCAACTCTGCCGCTGGCGGTGGTGTCGAGAGCGAGAAGAACGAGGACTACCTTGACAAGGGTAAGCTCCAACAACCACACCTCACACGACATGTCTCCATACTAACCCTCAAACACAGGCGTCGACTTCGTCCAAGAGAAGTTCATGGGTCAGGGCCCCCAGAACAACGAATCCGCCATCGAGCAGGCCAAGGACGAGCAAATCTCCGACTTCATCCGCAAGCAGTGGAAGAGCACCACCGGCTCCGACATCCCCATCAAGGACAAGGAGACCAAGTTCTAGAAGAAGGGCGATCACCACGACAAGGATGACAAGAAGGATGCGGTCAACCCCAGAGGCATGTGCCGCACCATCCCATGATACCACCTCCAGATCACGATGAGATTATGACAAACAAACACAAGCATTCATTATGCTATGAAATGAAAAATAATTGCTTCCCATCACCCTTTGACTGAACATCCTCGCAGTGACCTCCCGTGATACATGATACCTTTCAGAACACTAATGCCAACCCCCATCTCTGTACCTGCTCAAGTGACGATGAAGCCGTCATGGGCACGGTCATGATTGGACATTTCCAATGGAATGATGATCACCCCCTGTTATAGGAGGACTGTGCAGATATATGGAGAAAATCAAGACCAAGATCACCAATCTGCACTTTTCAACTGTCCAGAAATTCATCACTGAATTGGAAATTGCATTGACCATTGAAGTCCTCGATTTGGTATCAGTTATCAATCTTTATGAAGAGCAACCCCTATTGTTCCCTTCCCTCCCAGACCGCAGCCACATCCGTTGAAGCAACTAACTTGGTGCAAGATTCTATTTGGATTTCAAAGTCGCCCAAAGAGAGCCTGCGTTATTTACAGCTCCTCACTCTCACCCTCATCTGAAGCCCAAGAGGGGTTCCAGCTCGACTGAGACCAGTCAGAGTCCTCACCGTCATCCTCATCCTCAACATCCATCTTTCCCACGGGCGGCAAGGCCTTCTCCAGAGCCTTGATGAGCTTTCTGGCCTTCTTGGCTGCCTTCTTTGCCTTCTTCAACTCCTTTGCAGCTTCCTCAGAGCCGATGCTATCATCGGAATCGTCGAAGGGCTCCACGAATCTCTTTGTTTCGGTCTCGCAATGATCGTCTCCGTGGGCAGCCTGGGTAATGTCGTGGGTGATTTCTCTCTTGATTTGTTTGCCAGGAACATGAGGAGGAACATGACGATCGTGGGCACTAGTCGACTTGGGAACCGAAATGGGAACGCTCTCCTCGGACTTGGGCCTCTCATGCATGAACTTTTGAGGAAGAGCAGAACCGCCAAACCAGAAGTGAGTAACGACCGGGGCAACACGCTTGACGGGGTGACGCTGCTGGTAGATGACAACGTCTTTCGCATCCACATCTCTGTACGAAAGGTACGTCAGTAAGGTATATCAGTGAGCTGAGCAGACGAACTTGACTTACTCTAGGATGAACAGCTCTTCCAAGACTTTTGGAGCCAGCATCTTGACGGCCTGGTTAGAGAGACCGATGTTCAGAGCGCGCATCCATGCCTTCACAAGTCCAAGGTCGAGATCTTTGGCGGCAGGGACGTGCTTCTCAGAATTGAGATGGGTGACGATGTTTAGGACAGTGACAGGTTTGGTCTCGGAGTTGGAGATTGATGGAACCATGGTTTTGATCTGTGTTTGTTAATGAGGTTGCGTGGATTTGTGGCTGGGAAGAGAAGTAGATACAAGAGCTGTGGCGTGTTGGTGGTTCTCGCCTGAGTGAGAGGCACAGCTTCCAGCACTTTGATGTGTTTGGTCAGTTGAGCCAGAAGGAACGACTCAATACGGTAACATGTGATCGAGACAACAAGCGTTTGCCATGTCGTTTGCTCCTACCTTCTGTCCCAATGGTTTGAGCGAGACAATACGCAGCTCCTTCTTCACTACCTACCAAAGAAGCACCTAAATTTGGTCAGAGTTCGCTTCTGAGAACTGTGAACCAGTGAAGGAAGAATCTGACTATATAGCATCACGAAATTGACCTCCTTCTACACCCCTCATCTAAATCCACACGGTAGTCTGGTCTGAGGGGGACCGCCGATCCTCTGTACAGGAAGTAAATTACCGCCATTTACGATGATTGTATACGC
>JGI24891J29808_1000707_pt1 | contig 12813 bp, 9 predicted proteins | sample FreactcultuFSWF8_FD_29808 | JGI IMG/M metagenome (IMG submission 29808) | reverse complement strand
ACGCCGACGGTCACGCCGTCCAGTTCGGCGGCAATCGGAATTGATTCAGGGACATTGCGCCAATGGCAATGGGTTAATGGAGTGTGGAGTTGATATGCCGACGCCACTCAATTGCGCGAACCTCAGAAATGCGATAGCCGCCTGTAATAACACGCGCTATCCGCCAGCGGTGCGGCTGGCCATTCAGATTTTCAGGCTGGCCCCGGTATTCACCTTGCCGTCAGGAGCTGGTTACGTTTACTCGGCCAACTACGGCGGCGTTGCTCCAACGTTCAATCCAGGCAGCGGCGGGGCGTTAGCGATTGATTCGGTAACGAGGCGGCAATTCCAGTGGAACGGCTCAACTTGGACATGACAACGAACCCTCTAGCAAATCAGCTTGCCGCGTTGTTGCAGAAAAACGGATTGAGCACAACGGCGGACACGCTCATGGCCAACGCCGCGCAATTTCTGGCCATCATTCCGACGGACTTGCTCATACCGGGCTTGATTTGGTCAACCGACCAGACGTATGCTAAATTGCCAACGCAGACGCCGGGGAATGTTTACCAAGGCAACTATGGAAGTGCCGGGCCGCAGTTCACGCCGTCGAGTCCCGGCGCAATCGCAATCGACGCGGTGACTTTTAGACAGTGGCAGTTCGCGTCAGGAATATGGACTTAAAAACAAAACTCATTATGAAAAACATCGTCGCACTATTCGCTCTATTGTTGACAACCGCTGGTTGCGCTTTCGCTCAGGGCAACAGCTACTACGGCAATTTTAACGGAAATGCCGGGTCAACTAACGGGGGATTAACCAACATCAACCCCGCGAAAATAGCATCTGGCACGGCGGGAATAAATATCACTGGCAACGCCGCAACCGCCACGCTCGCTGCGACAGCAACTTATTCCACCAACGGAAGCAACATCTTCCCAAGCTCTTTGATTGGCGGCGGATTTACGGTGACAAATTCCACTGGCGGTTTTTTTCAGGTGTTGTCGGTCACTCAGCCCGTCACGAACATCGACGACTTTCAAGCGACCATCGCTTGCACAAACAACACCGGAACGACTACGTTCAGAATATTCACGGTTGTATATAACACGCCGCTATCGGTTTTAGGGATTCCGGTGTTCAGCCCCGCGACGGTAACGGCGGCACACCCCGCCAGCACTGCTAGCCCTCCATGCTATTTTTACATTAACAATATCACCACGAACGGATTTGATTTTTACGTGCAAACTGTAGCGTCGATGGCGGCGGCAGCGCAGACGACGAACATGACATTCGATTTTCACATTCCATAGCCATGCTGAATCACGTCGAGAACACTTGGCAGGGGAAGAACTTTTTCACTAATCAAGGGAATCAGTTTTGGGGGCAGTTCAACGGGATTTTCAGTGGAGTTATCACTGGAAATGTATCCGGTGTTCCCACATTAGCCGGAAACAACACGTTTACCGGAGTCAATGTTTTCAGCAATGCCAGCAGCACGTTCGCGGGAAATGCGGCTACAGCCACGAGCACAGCCAATTTTTCAGGCGCGTTGTCGGGCGACGTAACGGGGCATCAAACATCAACCGTCGTTTCAAACGTAAATCCTGCGGCAGTTGCGGCGGGCACATTCTCAAGCGGCAATTTTACCTTCATCGCCGATGTGACCGTTGATGGAGGACTTAGCACTACGTCTGGCGCGATTCAATCCGGCTCGTCATTATATGCAAGTAGTTATGTGCAGGCCGTTACCTCTGTATCCGCAGGAACAACAATTTCTGCCCAAGGAAACATCACTTCTCAAGCTGTCATTGCCGCCGTCGGCGACATCGGCACGAGCACAGGGGATTTGGTGGCCACGACGGGAACGGTTTTTGCCACCCCATCGGGATTGACCGGGTTCAAAGCGGGCGTGGCTGCGCTTATCGCTTTGAATACGTCTGTTCACGTCTCATTTAACACGAGCGTCGCCAACACGAATTATTGTGTGACGATTAACCCCGCTTGCTTTGGTTCTGCTCCCACGAGTACTCTCGTCGTGACAAACCTTGCCACAAACGGTTTCGACATTGTGATCGGGGCGGGCGGAACAGCAATTTCCAACATAGCAATCGCGTGGGTCGTGTGGCCTTTCAACAACCCGTAATTATGGACACTCCGACGCCTCAATCTGAAACCAAGCCAGCGAAAGACCCGAAACTGAAATTTACGCCGGACATGCTGAAAGTGCAGCCGCCGTTGCCGCCACCGATTGCTTCAAAACCTGAACCGACCGCGCAACCCATGATTGACAATCAGCCGATTTCAAACGAAAGATAGACCATGAATTGGAACCCTACACCGCAATCTGGTTCGGGGGCCTTTGGTGCAGTTCCGGGGGTTCTGACGCCGCCAAACCCCGCAGGCGACCTTGGCCGCGTCGTTCCCAAACTCGGCGCACTCAACACTGCCGCCAGCGGTGACATCCTTTCCAGCCTCGAAGGAACGCTTTCGCCCGGCACAGAACACGCCTTGCAGAACGCTGCGGCCACGTACGGCGTTGCCAGCGGAATGCCACGCAGCGGGCTTTCGTGGAACAGCCTGTACGGCAACATCGCCGGGGCGAGCGAAGGACAGCAACGCCAAGGTTTGGGCGAATTGAACTCATACCTCTCGCAGACCAGTGGCACTCAAACTTTGTCGCCCGGCCTTGAGGCTGAGATTGCGGGAACCAACGCCAGCAACGCCGCCGCTCCGAATCCATCCGCATCCGCCAGTTACGCGCAACAGCTTTTTGACCAATACTTGGCCAAGATGCGCGGGCCAGCCGGCGGGACGACCGGAATGTTTGACAACCCGGCGGGCGGTTCGGCGAGTCCAGTCGATCCTTACTCGGTCTATTCGGTCGGTTCGTTGCCTTACCAGCCGTCGGCAGAATCGTCATACCCCTATCAAGGCGCGGGTCAAGACGTGTCTGCATACGCCTAATGTTATGCTGACGCTCGCCGATTTAAACACAGGCCGATTTCAGACGGCAGCGCAATGCGGCTACGGCTCGACGAACTTCCTCGAAGTCGTCAACGATGTCGTCAATGAGCTTTGTAATCGCGGCGACTGGAAGGGAACGCTTCTGCCGATTTGCGTTCAAATCTCAAACGGCTGTGTCACTTGGCCGCGTTGGGTCGGTGAAGTCCGCAAGATGCACTCGCACCGTGGCAACATCGACATGCGCAACCAGTGGTATCAGTTCCTTGACACTCCGGGTTGGCGGCGCGGTTGGGACGGTTGGTGCGGGCAGGAGCGGCAAGCCGAAATGCAATATCGCGCTCCGACGTTTCAGGACATTACCGGCACGGGCAACACCCTGCAATTTTACGTCGATGTTCCGCAGGACGTGGGCGCGACGATAACAGTCTTTGGCCAGGATGACACCGGAAACGACCTGAAAACGCAGAACGGCGACGGCACGTGGAGTCCCGGCATAACCATTGTGGCATCTCTGCCTTACGGTTCATCGGCGCAAATCGTCAGCCACATTGATCGCGTCGTTTGCACGGCCACGAATGGGCCGAAACGGCTCTATGCCTTCCAAGCCGCCTCGAACAATCTTTACAATATCGCAGTTTACGACCCGACGGACACGAACCCGTCGTTCCTGCGTTACAAATTAAAAGGAGGTGGTTATTGGGGCGGGGCTGGCTGTTGCGCAGCATCGTCAACGTCACCCTGCCTCTACTCCGTCATTGCGCTGGTCAAGCTGGCGCGGTTGCCAATCCAGAACCCGACGGACTTGGTTTTAATTAACAACCGCGAGGCGTTGCTGGACGGTATCCGGGCGGCAAAACTGTCCGATGCTGGCGACGTGGCTGGTTCAAGCAAGTTGTGGGCGGCGGCGGTCGAGAAGTTGAACCGGCAATTGGAGAACGAGGACCCGGAATACCAACTCACTGCCTCAGACAACACTTTCGGGGACACGGAAACGTTCTGTAACCAGGCTTTTTGATATGTTAACCTCGTCACCGTGGGTAACGGCCAACAACCCCCTCGCCTACGCGAGAGAGGGGGCGCAACTCGGCTTGCAGGCTCGCGGGCAGGATTTGACGAAACATGATGCTGTGGCTAATAGGCTTCGGTTCGCGTACGACGCACTGGCACAACGCCAATGGCAGGCCAGACAGAACTCGGCAGACCGCGCCGTCGCACTGGCGGCAACCTTAGCGAACAAAGGTTACAACGAGGACGCCTTGGAGAATTACCGCCAGCAACAAATTCAGGCGCGTCAAGACCAATTGGCGGAAGCAAAAGAAAAGACTTCATCCGCCGCCGACGCGTTAAAATCGGCGCACGAGGACACCGCCAAGTTTGTGGCCGACGCGGACACGATGGGCGCGGCCAAGGCTCTATCGCTGCATCCGAACGCCGACAAGACGGTTGTGAATCACGTCATGGCGCTTGAAGCGACGAAGGCCAAGCAGCCAAAGACCGAAACGGACAAGGCGTATGTGGATTTCGCGCCCGAAGGCAGTCCATTCAAACTCATGCACGTCGGCCTTTCCGACCCGGTATTGAACAAGGTTGGCGGGGCAAATGCTGCCGCGTTGGGAACGAACTACGTTGGCCGTCTCAATGCGCCCATAGCGGCTCCGGTTGTCTCGCCGATCGGCACAAACGCACCCGTGCGCGTGAAGGACAAAAAGACTGGCAAGATTTTCAAATACAAAGGCAACGCCGCCGATGTGCCAACAGACCAATACGACATTTTGACGCAATGACATGCCTTTTGACGCCACATTGCTTGAGCCGGAGCAATCCAAGTTTGACCTATCAAAGTTGGAGCCGGAAGAACCCGCTGCCGAATCGCTCTCAAAAACCCTTTTAAGCCCGTCGCGTTGGGCTGAATCGGCAGAACAATTCGGGTCGGCCTTAATGCACCCGGTATCGACATTGCAGAAGGGTGTTTACGCGGTTGACAAGGGGCTTGGACTGATTCCCAAAGACCGCGAACCGCCACCGCTCGAAATTCCGAAGGACATCTCGGAACCGCTCACTTATGCTCTCAGAGGCAGCGCAGGCGACATTGCGGGCGCATTGCCTGGCGCAACACCGGGATTCAGGAAAGCGGTTGAGGGCGGCACTCAGGGCGTGGCGGAAACGGCACTCAGCTTTGTCAATCCTGACGTTCTGACGGCGGGCGCGGCGTTGCAAGGCGGGAACGCGGCGGCGCAGGCGGCAATCAAATCTGGTTTCATCACGCAGATTGCAAACCAGTTTCCAGACCTGTACAAGAAAATGGTTCACGCGCTGCGGTTCGGAGATGAAAGCGAGATTGCCAAGGCGAGTGCGGACATTGCCGCGTCGGCGGCTATTCCTGCCGGTATTGTCCACGAGGCTTTTAAGTCCACCGTTCCCGCCGTACCGAATTTTACAGGCAAGAATTTGAAGATGCCGGAAGGGGCGGCGGCAGTTCCGAAACCCGTCCAGACAGTTGAACCTCCAAAAGAAGGAGTCCAAAATGCCATTCAAGAGCGAGTCGCAACGCCGATACCTCTGGCTGAAACACCCGGAGATAGCGAAAAAGTGGGCGAAGGAGTACCCGCACCAGCACAACCTCCCGGAGCACAAGGGCCACCGGGGCGGCAAGAACCACTTCAACCGGAAAGTCCACGGCCACCCGAAGTCGTAACGCCGCCTGCCGCAACACAAGCGCCGGAAAAGGTAGCGGAGCCAGCCAAACCCGCCGCGCGCGCGACGGCTGAGTTGTCGCCGGAATTTGTGCGACTGGCTATCAAGGCTGGCTACACCAAGAAAACGGCGCAAACTTTTGCCGATGCGCTGTCCAAATCCGAAGCAGCGCGAAAGAATTATCCAGAAGCCGCCGCCGCATTGGAAACAGCCAAACCGCCCGCCAAACGCGCAGGCTTCAAGCGCGAGGTTCCCGGCACAGACCGACCTTGGGATGTCATCGACGAGTACGAGGCAAACATTAAGGGCAAAATAAACCTCAACGCAGCACGTAAACTCAACAAGGATTACAAACCGACGGGTGCGGCTCGAAAGTTATTCTCTCCCACTGGCACAATCATGCCGGACGACGCGGCTCAAGCCTTGGCGCACGTCGGCGTCACAGGCGAAGAGCATTTGCTGGATAAGTTGAATGACGCGGCACAGGCCCGTATTGGTGGGCGCACCGAAAAGGCAAAGACCTCCGAAACTGGTTTGACGCCAAAAGAGCAGTTGGAAATGGAGCGTCAACAGGATTTTCAGAAGGACTCCCGCAAAATCAAAGGCAAGGAAACCATCATTCCAGACGATTACATTGAAGGCGACTCGTTTGAAATGAATGGCCACAAGGTCAAGATAAAGGAGTTCGAGTTTGACGACACGACAGGGGACATAAAATTCGTCACACTTGAGGACGGCAGCAAATACGGGACGCAGCGCGTTCCCGGAGGCACGGCTATCAATGTCGATGCCGGAACGGTCAAGGCGAATAAACCGAATACTGAATTTCTGTCTGAGACAGAGCGGGGACAAATCCCAATTTCGGCGAAAGCTGAGGCGGTAGCCACTCCGCCCCCCGCGTCTTTAACTCCTGAACAAATGCGGAATCAGCGAAGCCGATATTGGAACGGCATCAAACGCGGTTTGCTGGAAATGGACAACGACGCAGGGAATCTTAGGTTAGACGCTTCGGATGTGCGACCGGGAAAATATGATGTGTGGAAAACGAAGGACGGGGTAAGAACTCGCCTAAATCCACCAAATCAGCCGATGTCGATGCAAGAGGCGCAAGATTTTGCTGTCAATCATGCGCTCAAGGAAACCGGCAAGGCCACACTTGAACTTGCCAAGCCCGAATCCGTGGACGAGGCAACTGCGCGTCAAGCGCAAGAGTCGGCGGCGGCAGAATCGAAACGGCTGGAAGATGAACGTCAAGAGCGGGCGGCAGCAAAGATGCGCGGGGAACGCGAGAGATTAGCGGGACGCATCGGTGGCGACTTGGGCAGCGCGGGCCAAGGCAAACTCTTTGACGAACTGGGCCAGCAAGAGATTTTTCAGGCGACCGCGCCTAAGACCTTGGCGGCCAAAATCCGCAGCGCAAAGATTAACACGGGCGATTTGAGCCTCGAAGGTTCCATCGTCGGCATCCCTCTGACAGTGTGGAATGGCGCACTGGAAGCAATGGCCTTGGGCGTTGAGTCGGGCAAGGCCATAAAGGACATTGTTGCGTCGGGCATCGAGTATATCCGCGCCAACCATAAAGGAACTTTCGACGAAGATGAATTGCGCAGCCAAATCCATTCCACGCTCGGCTTGCCTGAACCGAGACAAACGTCATTGAAGAACGCCACCGCCGAACTGGAACGCGCCGGGTTCGGGCTTCCCGAAGCGACGCCCGCCGACAAACAGGAAATGGTTCCCGCTTGGGAACGGGCTGGCGAGGTGCTTAAAAAAGACCCAATGGCAGGCCAAGACTTGGCGGAAGAACTGATCGCCAATCCGAAAATGGGTTTGACAGGCGACCAGTCCGCTTTGTTGCTTCGGCACAAGACCGAAAAATTCAACGCGCTAAACGAAGCGGCTGAGGACGTGTTTAAAGGCACGGAAGAAGAGCGGCAAGAAGCCGGACGTAGGTTTGACCGGCTCAAGGCGAGCTACGAAGCTCTGCTTGACGCGATTAAGGCGCGTGGAACTGAGTGGGGCCGCGAGGGCCGTTGGCGTCAGGCATTGGCGGGCGAAGATTACTCGTTTGCCACGCAGGAACGATTGATGCGCGGAGCCAAGCGCGGGGAACTGACCGATACTGAGCGCGAGGATTTGCACAAAGAAGTTGAGGCGCACAAAGCCAAAGCCGATGCGCTGGCCAAGCTCCTTTCTGAAACGGCGTCGAAAGCGATGGAATTTGAGGCGAAAGCTGCCTCCGAAAAACTTGAGGCCGACGCGCTACGTGAAAACCCGCCAATACCGGAGCACGTCAGGCGCATTGCGGATAAAGTTAAAAATTATCTTGATGATCGCGGCAATCGCGCCCTCAAAGAATTGCAGGGAACAGCCTGGTCGATAAGCCCGGAAGTCATTGCTAAACTGGTGGATTTAGGCGCGTCCAAACTCGGAGCGAGAACCATTGATTTTGCCCAATGGTCGGCTGAAATGTTGTCGCATTTCCCGGAAAAAGTTGAGCAATTAAAGCCGTATTTGGAGGACATCTGGAACAAGGCAAAGGCGTTTGTTGACAGAACTGAGAACGACATCATGCGCGGTGCTCCTACCGGCACAAAAGAGAATTTGAAACGGCTCAAGAGCGATGCGCCGTTGGAAGAGCAGCAATCCGACGCCATTGAAAAAATAAAGGCCAAGGCGGAATCTGGACGAATGGAAGAGGTCGGCCCGTTGGCTCAAAAGCTGGCCAAGATAGCCGTGCGTCAGGGTGCTCGCGGCTGGCGTCAAGTCAACGATGCCGTTCACGCGATGTTGAAGGGCGTTCTGCCGGATTGGGATTATCGGGACACGATGCAGGCGGTTTCTGGCCAAGGCAAATTCACGCTGCCGAAAAAGGATGAGGTCAGTGTGGCCTTGCGCGATGCCAAATCGCAAACGCTCGAAATTGTAAAAATCCAGAAGGTGATTGCCGGAGAGCCGGTGCATCCGACGGGGCTTGTCCGAGATAGGCCGTCGGACATCAAACGGCGGTTCACTCAAATTTACGAGAACGTCAAACGCCGGTTTGGTCTTAAAGTGGACAAGCCGGAAGTCCAGTTGCGTTCGGCATTGCAGGCCCGCAAAACCTATCTCGAAAATCGGATGGCCGATTTGCGATACGAGATTGGCCGGAAACAGCGCATCGTCAAGGCCAAGGCATTGCCACCGACTGACCCGGAACTGCAACAAATGCAGGCTGAATACGAGCAAGTCAAAGCGGAGCACAAAGGCGTCTTTGGTGATCGAAAGTTGACCGATGAGCAACGGCTAAAAATGGCTCTAGCCAGCATGGAAAAGCAGGCTACGGAGTATGAGCGCAAGTCGCAAGCGGGCGAGTTCACTGGTAAAAAAGAACCGTCCCCTTTGCCGGATACGCCGGAATTGAAGGCGGCACAAGCGCGACGCGACGCCGCCAAGGCGGCTTACGAAGAATTGCGCGGGTTGGATGAGCATTATCAGAACGAGCAGGCTCAAAAGCAATTAGAGGCTCAGATTGAGGCAGCGCAAAAGGCCGTCGCTGAATCCAAGCGGAAGCTGGCCACGGGCGATGTTGCGCCAAAAAAGGGGTTGCTAAATCGTCCGAGCGCAAATGAGCAGCTTGAGGTCTTGCGTCAAGAGCGGGACGCGCTCAATCGGCAACTGGCCGATGCCCGCAAGAAACCGGAAGCGCAAAAAGACGCTGAAAAGCTGCAACGTCAGATTGAATCCAAAAACAAGTTGATCGAGGAAAAGAAGGCGGCTATCGCATCGGGCAATGTTGCGGCCAAAGGCAATCGAGTCAATCGTCCCCTGGGCAACGAAGAGTTGGAGAAACAACAGCAAGAATTGGACGCGCTCAATCGGCAGATTCAGGAACTTCGCAACCCGCCGAAGTCGCCGGAAGAGCGAGCCTTGCAAGCGGCCAAAAGCAGGATGACGGCGCGGATTGCCAAGCTGACTGAATATGAGAACTCAGGAAACTTTGCCAATGGGCCGACGCCACCGCGCCGCCCGGTTGCCTTGGACTCCGAAGCTGAACGTCTCAAAGTTGACTTGAGTAAAATCGAGCAACGTATCAAGGCAAAACGGCTGGCCTACGAGCGCGAGCATCGTAACCGTTATCAGAAAATTGCCGATGCCATAAAGAATCTGAACCGCGTCAACATCCTGTCGCACGTCTCGGTCATCGAACACCTGAGCGGCGCGGCGGTGGAAAACCTCGCCAGTCGGCCAGTCGCCACGGCAATGGCCCAACTCTTTCGTTTTAACCGCACTCTCAACGATATTCGGAAAAAGGCCGTCTATGAGGGGGGAGCGAGCGGCAAAGCGGAGTGGCAAGGCATTGTTGGTGCGGCGAAGTCTTACAAGGCGGTTTGGGATAAGCTCCTGACCGGGAAAAGCAATCTGGACTGGCTACATAGCACAAAGAATTACCCAAAAGAATTTGCCGCGATTGTGCAGAACATGCACGGGGCCATTAAAGAGCCGGTGCGCCAAGGCATTTACGCGCGGTCGATGCAACTTCGGACTGAGGCGGCGGAAGCCAAAGGTCTTGACCCCGCGAATGATAAGGTGTTGGCCACCATCTTGAGCAAGGAAGCCTACGACGATGCCAACATGGACATTTTTATGGGTGACAACATCCTGTCGAAAGCAGTCCACGGATTTATCGGGCAACTGCGAAATTCAAAGACGAATCCGGGTATGGGAAACTTTGTTGCTGACGTGGCAGATATTCTCATGCCGATAGTTAATGTGCCGACGAACATCGCCCTGCGGAAACTTCGGCTTCTGGTTGGGTTGCCGGAATCGGCGGTTCGAGTTGGCTTGGCTCACTCGCGCGGGCAACTAGAAAATCACGCCGAAACACTGACGCCAAGAGACGCTGAATTGATTACGAGGGCGTTCAAATATGGTTCGCTTGGGTTGGCCTTGGGCGCGTATGCGTGGTTCCATCCGCAACATTTTGGCGGGATTTACAGTTACGGCACGCCTGCGCCGAAAGACAAAAGCACGGGGTTAAAACCGGGCGAAATAAAAGTGGGCGACGAAACTATCAGCCACCATTTTACACACGGGCCGATTGGTGGCCACATGAACGCCATTGCCGATGCGCGTCGGCTCTACGATAAAGAGGTAAAAAACAACCCGGATAGCCCGTGGAGCGCGTTGAGTGATGCTGCCTTTTTCGCTCTGTACTCCGGCGTCAGCAATTTGCCGCAGTTTTTTGCCTTTGGCACTTTGACTTCGCCTTTCACTTCTGCCGGACAAAAAATCGGGCAGGAAATAAAAAACATCTTCATCCCCGGTTTTGTTCAGGACACGGCGGAAGCATTTGACAAAGACTCCAATGGCAACCCCATTTCGCGTCGTCCAAAGACCTTCCCGCAGGAAATTGAGAGCGCAATACCGGGCCTCCGCAAGAACGTTCCCGTGAAGAAAAAGTAAAACGCCGGGCCACTCGACCCGGCGCGTATTGACTCGAAGAACTACGGGGTTAGCCTACGTGCTTCTTTCCAAGCATGTCAAGCAGAAGCCCGATTCGCTTTTCGTCGATGACGCTCAACCCGGTCAACGCCTCGCAGTTTTCAAGCAAGCCGTGAGGGGTATTCGGCGGAATCGGCAGGCGATACTGGATGCAGCGAATGGCCGTGTCCGAAAAGTCGATGGCCAAATGTGCCGCAGCAAGGTCGCCGTGCCGAGTGGCAACCGGATTTCCTTCCCCGCAGAAAATCGCCGCGTCCTGTTTCAACCGCTCGTGTCCCGCCAGCCCGCGATAGTCGATTTTTCCGCCTGACTTCACGAACAGATCAAACGTGTGCAGGTAAATCCCGATGCCGCGCTGTTCTGGCTCGGTTATCCCGGCGTCCAGGACGTTTAGGTTGACAATCGAATCCATGAGGGGATCGAATTGCTTCCGCGTTATCGGGTATTTGAGTTGAGGCAGGATTTTGAGCATAGGCTATACAGCGGCTTCGGCGGCTTCCTTCATGCCCTTGGCCCATGCTTCGGCGTCGTCAGCCGATGGCGGCGGTGGCGGGCTTCCAGCCGGGCGGTTCGGGTCCGGGTTCGGCTGTCGGCCTTTGAGATTTTCGATTTCAGCCCGCAGTTGGGCAATCGTTTCGCTCTGCCGTTTGATCGTCAATTGGTTCGGGCCGAAAGCGGCCACGCGATGCCGGGCGTGTTCGTCCTTCAACAACGCCTCATTCAACGACTTGGGTTCGGTGTCGAAGATTTCGTAACCCTTCTTGCGGAGCGCGGCGGACTCAGCGGACTCAGCGGTATCGTCCACCGGGTCTTTGTAGGCCGGAACGCTGTCAGCCAATTCCTGACGCACCTTGGCGGTCAAAGCCTTGATTTGTTCCCGTTGCTGGACGCGCAAGCCGTCCTCCTGTTTCTGCTTTTCGGCCCAACCGCGCTTTTCTTCCTCGAACGCTTCCCGCCGTTCAAAGTCCAGTTCCTGCAACTTTTGAACCTGTTGCATGACCGCCAGGGCCAATTTGTCCCCAAACAATTCCTCGGCGCGTTGCAGGGCCGCGTTAAACGGCATTCGATAGAGCGGCACAAAATCACGGTCGAAGTCAGCCGGTGCGCCGTCCGTTTTGACAATGCCTTTCATCACGTTCTCGGCATACTTGGCCGCGAGATTGAATGGCACGTCATATTTCGCTTTGAACTCCGGGGACGCCTCTTGTTTCAAGGCCCGGATTTCGCCACGGATGGTTTCAAGCTCTTTGTCGCGTGATTCAACCAACGCGCGGAGTGCATCGGTGTCCTTGCCCTTGGCCTCGTAGTCCTTGATTTTGGCCTCCAACTGAGCGGTAGTGGCCTTGTGCGTCTCGAACTCAGCCTTGGTGCGCTCAAGCTCGGCTCGAAGCTCTTTCGGGGTGCGCTGCACGTCCCCTGGCTTCGGCTCGGGCGGTTTAGGGGAGGGTGGAGCGGCAGCGGCGGCAGGCTTTGCGGGTGCGGCTGCCGGTTCGGGCTTTGGGGGCGTCGGTTCCTTGGGCGGCGTGCCGGCGGGCGGCTCAACGTCGCCAGCCTTGGTAAAGGCCGCGTCAATCTCGGCAAAGGCATTGTCGCCACCAGACGGCGCGGCTGGCGCAGGGACGGCGGCGGGGGCTGGTATGGGCGGTGGCGGTGGCGGGGCTCCGGCGGCTTTGGCGGGGGCATCAGGGG
>JGI24891J29808_1000706_pt1 | contig 12834 bp, 24 predicted proteins | sample FreactcultuFSWF8_FD_29808 | JGI IMG/M metagenome (IMG submission 29808) | reverse complement strand
TTAGTGGTGAGCGTGTCCTAAACTTTCGTGTTGGGCCAGATGATTGTTAAAGTAAACGGCCTCAATACTCTGACCGCATTTAGGGCAAACTATGAACTTCATGTTGTAAGGCCGTGAATGTCTTTCAAGTGAAGTCTCTGTAATAATTCTGCTTGATAGAACATGGGGTCGGGTTCTGACTCTTGCGCTTGAACTTCTTTCTCGAACATTTCACAGAAAGGGCATACCTTGACTTGTTCTTGTTTCATTTAGAGGCCGACCTCACAAATATAGACGTATATTTCCCCTGTTCGATAATCTAAAGCAAATTGGTGTTTCTTGCTATCGTAAGAAATTTCCTTTTTGCAATAGACACAATAAGCGGTTCTGTTCATTTAGAGGCCGACCTCTTTCTTTATTCGTTCTAGTTCTTGGTTCTGTTCTTTTGAGAAACCGGAAGCGGAAGCGGGTTTCTTTCCCGCTTGCTTCTTTGGTTGTTTCTTTGTCGTCTTCTTGGCCTTGCTCCGGTTTTCCTTCGCTATCTTTCCTAGTATCCAGTTTCTCCGGTGAGCGTGACTTTCGAGTAGTGCAAGGTATGTCTCGTGTTCCGTCTTTGTCCCGAAGGTTTCTTGCGCTTTCTTTCCGAGTGTCTTGATCTGATTATCTGTTAGAGTCATTTTCTTTTCACCTTACCTCTTGAACCGGCCTGAAGGTAGTATCTCCTTCAGGTATTCTAAGCGGAAGTCGCGATCGTTTGCGTTTCGAAAAGTCTTCGCGTGTATCCTGCAAAAAAAGAAGTCAGGAATATTAGGGCAAACAATGTTTCTGAAATGACGCTTTGCAGAGAACTTGCAAATCGAATTGCTCCTGACTACTTTAGGATATTCACACTTGCCTAATTTGGCCGCTCCGTTCATTGCAACATTGATCTTTGAAGTCAGTTCTTGGGCGTTTATGTATGCTCTTTCATACATCATGTTTTGATATTCCGCTTCGAGTTTGATCTCTTTCTGAATGTATTCTAAGTCGGCCTCTAGTTTGTTTATTCGTTTCAGGTCTTTCGAAAAATCCGGCATTGTCGTTTTCAAAATGGACAATACCCGATTTCTTAGTTCGCTTCTGTTCGACATAGTTTTCACTAAACCTCAAACACAAGTTTGGAGCGTTTGAGTATATAAGGCCTATGGAGTCAGGATACTAGTTTATCTAAAGGCCCTTTATAAATCGAGGCATACATGAGCAAGGGAAAGGCGATTATTCCCAGATAAGGTGAAACGGTGAACCTTAGTTCTATACAGATTAAGACACCGGCAAGGATAACGTAAAAGAAGTTTAGCGTAAAGTCTCCGAGCATAAGAAGGCCGAATATCATGACCCCAGTATAACCTAGATTGATCAATGTCCATATTTCGTTCTGGAAAAAATTACCAGAGAGAGCAGAAGTCAGAGCATTATCAAGGCCGAATACGAAAAGGAACATTGCTCCGCTTTTCAATTTGAATTCTTTGTAAAATGCAAAGAAGAGAAATGCAAAGACGAACACACCGAATACCCTTATCGCTCCGTAAGGAAAAAGGAAAACATACCCCAGTAAATCACGAGTCTTGATCAGGACACCGAGACTTTCAAACAGAGAATAGGCAAAGAGGCCTATTACAAGGAAAGTGAGGAAACGGTCAAACCGTGAGCGATATGTAAGGGTTGATTTTTCCAACAATGAAACCTTCTTTAGTATTCATATGTTCGAACTCTGCTCCGCTTTCGGTCATTATCGGAATACAGGCCTTTGCTAACCTGTAAGATATTGAATAATCCGAGCAACAAGTTCGACCGTCAGATTTTACAAGAGGTTTGTAAGGGAATTTTAACCATAGTTCTTTCCGCATTCCAAAGAACGCTTCACCTGTCCAGTAAGTTCTAAAATCCTTAACGTCAGGCAAGTGTTTCTTTCTCGGAAACTGAGTATAGTTAAGAGGCCTCATTATGTCACCGAGCGAAGGGAAACGGTGAACGAGTTTAACGTATGAAGTTGTCAACGTGTCGGTGAAATCATCTCTCAGTTTCAGGTTCACCCGATCAGAGTCTATAACAAAATTAGAATAACCGGTCACGGCCGGATAATCGAGAAGCATGTTTTCGACAATGGCAAAACTTTTCTTGTCGGCTCTCAAATCGTCAACGCATATCAGGTAATTGTCGTAGTGTGACTCTTCTATAAATCTCTGGATTTGTCCGACAAGTTGGCCTTCAGTATAACCGACAAACCATATTTTCGTTATCGGTAGTTGGCTAATGCTGAAATGGCATTCATTCCAAGTTCTCGGAGACTTGATCATTAGACAGTTATTCGTTTACGTTCACCTTAATTCTTGTTTAACTGTGACCAAGCCTTCGATGCTCCTTTCACGACTTTTTTTACCGTGTCGGTTTTCTTTGTGGCCTGTTTGTCTTCCATCTGAAACTGTATCCGCTTCTCGTGCAGTTTCTGGTTTGCGTTCTTGTCTTCTATGCTCAACTGTCTTTCACCTGTCTAATTGCAGCTGCCTCGTCAGGATTTTGTTGACTCAATGCCGAAGCGGTGTAAACCTGAACGCTTTCGAGTCTCGCTTTCCTATCTTTTCCGGTCATTGATATTGCGTATTTCTTGGGAATTTCCCTAAGGTGAGATCTGTTTTTTCTCGAAACAAAGGCCTCTTCATACCAGTTTATATATTCCCACAATGCCGTAAAACCTTGCGGAGCAACAATCTCGCTTTTCGGTATTAGGGCCTCTAGCGTCAAGAGTTGCCTTTCCATTATCGGTTCGCCTTTGTCGTCTTTCTTTCCGGTGTCGATCACTTCATAGACTTCTATCAGGTGGTGAGAAGCGTGCGCGTGAACGCTTTCAGAGTCACCCGAACCAGAATTCTTTATGAATTTTTTCTTGATCTGGTTGTCGATTAATTCCATTCCTTCAGGCATTTATATCACCACAAGGCCCGCTATCTTTTCCTTCTCAGGTTCTTTGATCGGTTTGTCCTGACCGACAACAAAGGTTGTGTCGTATTTCGAATAGAGAAATTCTTGTGCATACCATTTCGGGACAGCAAAAGGCATGATCAGATCACTCGTCATTTTTGCATACCTGAAACTCGTGTTTGTCGGCTCGATCGCGTGATATTCGAACGCCGGCATTCTACGGCCTCTTGGGTCAAGCATTGAATACAACTGCGTTATTAGGATAAGATCGGCGTTATAATGCCTGATGTGTTGGCTTTTTTCTCCAAAGTCGAGGTTATCGTTTGACTGACTTCTACGGCCTTCGAAACCAAAAGCGTTTCCCTCGTCAACTACTATAATCTGGTGAGTCTCGTTTTTCCCGACCGAAAGGAAATCTTCGAGGTTTCTCAGGAAATACAACTTGCTCGCGCGCAAGTTTTCTTTTTCCCTTTCTCCGATCGGATATTTCTTGTTAGAGGCCCTTTTTTCAAAGAGGTCTATGTCAACTGGAAAATTAGCGCACGCTATTATCGGGTTTTCCATTGCGGCAAACATGAGAAACTCGAGGGAAAGGATGTTTTTTCCGTTTCCCACGTTTCCGGATATGAGCGTAATATGGCCCGAAACCTTTGAATTGTCTCCAAGTTCGATCTCGTAAACTCTTTCATCGAGAAGGCGAACAGTTAAGGTATTCATGTTGTTAAAGTGGCCTCCAATTGTGGTTCTTCCAGTTTTTCTTTAATTTTCATGACGAGTTTATCACTAAACAGGTCATGAGAAGGTAATTCACAGAAAGACTCTATTTCATTATGTTTTCTGATCTTTAATTCGTTTCCTTGTCTTGTGATATGATGTAATTCGTGAATTATTAGTTTGGCCTTTTCAATTCGGTTCAATTTGTCGAAAGACTGTTTATGAAACATAATAAAATAGTCAACGCCTAATTTGAACCTTACACTATCCTCTAATTTCTTGCATTGACCGTCATGAGAATTAAGAGGTTTTTTCGAAAAGAATATTTTTAACCTGACCCCTTTAACGTCATTGAAATATTCAGGCAATAAGGCAAGGATTAATTTTGTCAGGCCTTTTAATTCTCCTGTTTCATTCTCAAATTTCTTGTTCAAGTCTTCTTGAATTAAGGAAACTTGGCCCTTGTTTGTCGGAATTATATCTTTTGTCATTTCGATCACTTAATGGAGAACGTGAAGCGAGAACAATAACCATATGGCCATTGCGCCGACACCGACACCGAAACCAAACGTGATAAACTCGAACTTGTGTTCGAGACTTTTCATTGAGCCTGCAATGACGTTCTTTACTTCGCCTCTTGATATTGCAATGTCCAACAGGTATGCGTTCGTCTTGCAAATATCTCTAATTGACTGTCCGCTCTTTAATGCGTAAAACGTGAAAGGTTCGCTTTTGCCGATCACATATTTTAGTATAGAAAGGCCTTTCGGTGTATATTCCTCTATTGCGGCTTCATTGAAGAGATATGAACCGCTCTTTTTTCGGAAAGTGTTAGAGGGTTTCTCATCTTTCTTTCTCTCTTCAAGATGCTTGAAAGGTATCTTGCAAGAATACTGTTGCCATAAGGCCGACCCTTTTACCTCGTAAAATTCCGCGATAAAATCTTTCTGAACCAATCAAGACACTTCCGGTATCTTTCCTTTCATAACTGACTTGCTAAAGCACTTGAAATAATGCTTCGCGTAGTCTTTGGCCGCTATCGATTTACTGCAAACAGAGCATGCCCATATTTCAGCAGAGTTTACAACGGAAGAGTTTGCTTCTCTGAGGTTTGTTATGGCCTCTTTGATTTCTACCGTATTTAGTTTCTCGTCAATGAAAGTCTTTGTCTTTCCCAGTATCCGATCTCTCAGTCTTGAATTTGGTTTCATTTTTTTAATTCACCTTCAGGTTTTCCCTCACGACGTTCGGGACTTTGCTTTATAAAACCCAAAGCGGAAACAAAGTTGATAATTTCGTTATGAGAAGGCCTGCAAATGCAAGCACGATCGTGACATAACTGATGCTGACCACCCGAGCAAGCAGGACATACCGCGACGCCTTGCCCTTTTGTTCCTTTATAATGAACACCTATGGCCATTATACGTTCAATTCCTCAAGAGTAAAAACTGTTGACAAAGTTAAAATTTCTACGGTCAATTTTCAAACACCTTTATTCTGCTAATGCAAATTGCCCTTGCTCAATATACCATGGAGACATAGCACTATTTACAGCGGCCCTAATATCTATCCAATATGTAGTGCCTACATGTAAAGAACATGCCAATGATAAACTTTCAATGAACGCGTCAGTTGAGGCAACTGTTTGATATTGAACCCATTCCTGAGAGCCACAAACTACACTAGGTGTTCCAGAACTTTCTAAGCATGTTGGTTCTGTTCCAGTTCCAACCCACAGATACATTATCAGATATCCAGAAATAGAGGCCACGGTTGGAATAGCATTAAAATTTGCCGTAATTAAAACCGAGTTTGCACTAGCAGTAAAACTCGTTTTAAATCCCGCCATGACCGTGCTAGTATTTTGTATTTCGCATGTTCCGCTTTGTAATAATCCCATAGCAGTAAAGGGGGTCACACAAGATAGCCCACCCGTAGCATTAATACCGTATGCCACGCTAGAACCAGAGCAAGAATTAGCAGTTATCCCACCCGAATTATTTTCAACGTAAGAAAGCGTAATTCCCAAACCGGCAAACAGGAGCAAAAGGAGAACGAGGATAACGGCCGTTTCTCTGTTCACTGGAAAAATCTCCTGTATAGGAAGATCAACGGCAAGAGCATTGAAAGAAAGAAAAAGGCAAGCGTGAATATCGGGTAAAACGATATTGTTTGAGAGCCAAACGACACGAGCGAATAATTAGCGTTAAGATACGCAACGGCCATTATTCCGTAAATGACAGAGAACAGATAGAGCAACCATTCTTTTGTCATGTATCCGATCATTGTTATCAGGAGACTGATAACAACAACAATGAATATGATTGAAATGTCAATATTGGCCATTTTCACATTTTCCTCAGTTTTTCTTGCAGTTTCTTTTCCTTGCGGTCGTTCTTGACGTCTTTCCTGAGCAGTTCAGCAAACTCTTTTTTCGTTTTGTCCTGTATCGCCTTTTCCGCTTTTCTTATCGCCTTGTCCATTTCAAAGCATCTCCCAGAGGCCAAAGAAATACAATATCACGACAAGAGAAAAGGCGAGTTCTCCAAGACCCGAATAAATCTGATCGAACATGAATATTCCCGAGCCGAAAGCAAGATCTAGGACACCGAACACGAGAATACCAATTCCGAAATGTTGGGCCAATTTCGTTCCTTGAGGATTTGACCCGATACTAGAACCGCTCCCGATTATTGTAAATGAAAGATACATACCTAGACCGATAATCATGAACACAACACCGGTAAGAAACGCCAAGAAACCAAAACTATTCGTGTTGCTTCCGGCATAACCTGAATTTGTGGTTATGACAGGTATAAGGCAATAGTAAGAAGTTTTGTTAATGTTAATACCGGCCAACGACCGCGTATTTGGACAAGTAAAAGTCGTCACCGAACCGGTATCGAATAATCTGGGAAGTATAGAGTCACAACCGGTTATCGTCTCGTCAAATACAGAACAACTTGAACCTGCTGTTAATGATGTTCCATTCTTGATATAGAAAGCATCAAGACTGTTAACGGCCACATTCGAGGAATTATAATTGAATAAACCTGTTGTTTGGTTCAAGGTATAATCCTTGTTGAGAGCGCAGTTCGCAATACCACAACCAGAAAATGTCCAGATCGAATTGTTCCCAATGGCCGAACTTGCGTTAAGAGGTATTGAAACGGTCGGTGTTTCCTGATCGGTATAACTGACTTCACCATAACAGCGAAAGTTTTGTATTGAGCCACCCGTTGCATTTGCCAACGCTCCGTTCACGTAAGGAACACAAATGGTTTCTCCGATCATGTATCCGCTCGGTTGTTCTTGTTGCGTGAATATTGAAGTCAAAAAGGCCATAGGGTTTCTCTGCACGACAAGGTAGTAAAGCGGCGTTGACGGTGAAAGAATGCTCACTCCGTGAAACTGACAGTAAGACGTTGCTCCGTTGCAAGCGTCAGGAACAATATAAGCAGGCCCAGCGGGAGAACAAGGAGAACTGAAATTCATTTCGCTGAATGCCGTAGTATAACAAACCGCGCTGTTCGGTATCAAGCCTGAATATCCGTAAGAAACAAAGTTTGCGCTGAGGAAACCCGAGAGACAGAGAAGGATAAGGGCTAGACCTATGAGGCCAAACCCGCCTTCCTTGCTCTTGTGTTCGGTCAGATAATTCGCTATGTTTGCCGAGAAGCCTGACATTTTCTCACAGTTTCCTCAATTTCGATACAAAAGAACTTATACTACGGCCTTTGTTGTATGTCTCATTGACAAGGGCAACGTCATACCCTCTTTTCTCAAGAGTTTTTGTCGCTTTCATGTAAGCCACCTTGTTCCTGAACCTCTGATGTCCAGAGTCTTCAAGATTTCTTGGATTTCTCCACACAAGAAGATATTTTCCTTCATTTTTCATTTTACATTCACCTTGTGGCCCATGCGTAAAGACCCGCTCCGGTAAAGAACAATACCGGAAACATAAAGTTCACAATTCCCGCTCCTGTCCCGAGCATTGTCCCAATTCCACCACCGATCATAAGAGAGATCAGCATTGTTTTCTGATCAATGACAATTCTGCCCGATCTGCTTCCAAAGGTGACAAACGCAATGGTCAAGGCCTCACCAAGACCTATGAATATGATCGGGAAAATCCAATACGTGACTTGGGCAGGATTTGGAGCATTTATCCGGTAAGTCGTTATTGTTGTCGAAGTCGTCACGGTTGAAACGGAATAACCTACTGAAGTATGAACTGTTGTATTTGTTGTCGTGCCTGTTTGGGTATAGGTCGTGCCGTCAATTACAGTTGTCGAAGTCGTGACATAACTGTTTGTCTCGGTTGAACAGTAATAATATCCGAGCGGCAAACAACCACCCGAGCCACCGAAACTTATTATAAGGCCTGACCAAGCGTAATACGTTGGAGCAATAATGCCGGCCGAAATGTTATTGTAAACAAGTTGAGAAGTCGAATAACCAACCGTTTGACCTTGTTCTTGAGCGGCAACAGCAGAACTCGCAGAAGCGGTATAACCGGTAGAATAAGACCACGTTGCACTTGCATTAGTATTAATCCAAGCGGCCATTGAAGCGAAAGAATACGTTTCGATCGTGCCTATGCTCAGATCACAACCGCAAACGGTGTTTCCGCCCAGAGCGCGAGAAGATATTCCGGCATAACTTCCGACAAGGTCAAAGGCCACAAATCCCTCTGAAGAGGTCACGGAATTTGTAAGATTGATCTGTGTCGTGCCTGTCACCTTCGCAACATAGTAATATGCCAAACTCGAAGATATGCTTACGGTATTTTCACTTACTATGCAAACGCTGTTGAGGTATGTTAATCCAGTGGCCGTTAAAGTCGGGCATGATGAGGTTGAATGTGAAGTGAAGAGAACAAGTATAGTGTCTCCCGAATGCGAACTGACACTGCAATCAATTTCCGTGCCACCTGTCACGACACCACCGTAAGACGAACTCGTGCAAGTCGCATAAATCGACAAACTTTGGCCTGAAGACCTGAAAAGGGACAAGGGAGCAACAAAGGCCAACATCAAAAATCCCATTATGAAACCAATACATACCGCTTGCCGTAGTCTCATTTTTTCGACCTGACGAGAAGGTGAGGTTGGGCCTTCTCGTTTCGTCTTGCCTCTATCCGACAAGACTCGTCAGAGGTCTACTCGCCCTTTCCGAAGACACGATAGAACGCATAGGCCACACCGACCGCAAAGAGTATTCCAACTAGTGTAGTGATTAACGTATTTACGCTAGAAGGAACGGAAGGCATGCTTGAAGAGAACAGGCTTTGCAAGGCGAGTGTTCCTATTACGGCCAACACGATTAGCGCAATAGAGGCCTCGATGATTCTTTTCGCAAGATTTTCTGCCATATTTTACAATCACCACCAAATACAGGTTTGAATAGAACTGTGTTCTATATATAAAGATTAGAACACTGTTCTAGCACGAAATTACACCTTTACCGGAAACCCGATCGTTTCGTCAATTTCAATCTCTGGGTCAATTTTCAACACGAATAAGACGTAGATCAAGAACCCAACAAACAATATCCCGATAAACCACCAAGAAAAAGTCTCGTCAAAATTCACCCAGAAATTCCAGTAAAAGGCCGTCAATATCGGAGCGTTCAAACCACCTGCAACAGTTATCTGGAAACCATTCGACAAACCCCAGTAAAACAGGAACACATTATACGCAAGTGTGGCCAAAAAGAATTCTTTTCTCCAAAAAATCCTCTTGTATCTGTGCATAAAGAAAACCGACACCGAAATTATGATCGCGAGGTAATAGATTGAAGACCAATAATCCTTGTAATACCAAAATTGGCCATAATAAAGGTGGAATGCAAAACTCATTGCAAGCCAATACAATTCATGCCACAATGCGAAAAATATCCCGAGCCAAAAGGCCATTCTTGCCATATTGTTTATCTTTTTCGCGTTGAGTTTTCCCTTTCTCTTTGAAACCACAATGACGATCAAGGAAACAACCGGGACAAGGGCAAGAGTCAGGCCGCTTGAAAGGTGTTCGCTGAAAGCCAACTGTGGAGAACCTCTCAAGAACACCATATCGTAAACGAAAGAATGCTGTAATATGGCCGGATAACCATAGCAGAAAAAGTTCGTATTGTATCCGCCGCATTTCTGGCTCGCAAAGATCATTGAAACCATTAACAGGTAGAAAGGCGAAGTGTAGATTATCGTTTCCTTGAATTTCCAGAGAAACTTCAAGAAAGGCCTATTACTTAAATTCAAGACTATCACCTGTAAAATACGTTTGCCTTGTCTCGTCTTTAGGGCTAACCGGGCATGTCCAGTAAACTTTGTCGAAATGATTGTTCAGGATATGACGGCCCAACCAAGCCTGATTTATCTTGTCTTTGCAAAACTTACAGATAAAATATTCAATGTCAACATCTTTTGAAGGTTGATAATGGACAAGAGAATAAATTCGGCCTGAATGCTTTGCGAAAAGGTGTTCAACAAGGTAAGAAACGCTCACCTGAACGCGACAAAAGCGGCATTCATAACCCGACATTTTTCAAGGCCTCTTTACACTTGTCACAATTTTCTCTAAAATGCCTTACCACACCGTGACCTTTTAGAACGCTGTGGCTAATTGCGGCCTTGTTGAAAAGTGTTGAATAATTACAATCGACACAATGGAAACAATATCCTTCAAGGGTCAATTTTCAAGATACCCCTTTTCTGTTTCTTTCCTTATCCGGTTCTCTTCTTTCATAACGGCCTCTAACAACCTCGCACATTCCTCAATTTTTTTTAACGAATAATTCATTGCCTGTGAGCCACCTTCTTGTGATTTTCGAGAAATTCTCTCGCGTGATCACCGAAAAATGTCGTGCCACAAATCTCGCAGTTCACCCATTGGGGTTTAACCCCATAAGGCAAACGCGTCAATTTCTTTTCGTATTTACTGGGCATTTATCGACACCAAAAACAGGCCTATTGTGAATATGCAAGCCAAGACCAGAAACGCTATCTGATCACATTCCCAGAGTTCATTCAACTTCATTTTTTCTTTTCCTTTCCCTTGATCTTGTTGATATATCTCGAATAGGCCTTTTGTTTCGTGAACCTAGAACCTTTAGACGTTATCCTGAAAACGTAAGTTCGATCTGTCTTCCGGTTGTAAATGATCGTGGTTTTCGATCTCTTGAACTTGATAACCTCGCGCTCGAATTTTTCATTAACAACCGCCTCAACCGCACTAGAATATTTGTTCCCAAAAGCCTTTTTGGCCTCGTTAACACTAGAATAGTTTTGCGTGTCAATGTATTCCTTGATCTTAACTTTGTCAGTCAATTCTTACACCAATAACTAAACTTGTATTCGTCAATGTTGATCAGTTCAAGGTTTCCGTAAACCTTCACCGGTCTAGGTGAAACAACCTTACCTGTTTTTTCCTCGAATTTTGGCCCAATTCTGAGAATAGTTTTTTCAAACCTCATTGTAAAATCAGTCCTGAAGGCCCTTTTCAATGCCCGAAACAATTTCTTTCGAAAGGGATAAGCGATAAGGTGATAACCGTGCTTTGTCCGGTAAATCGAAAATGCCTTGAAACGTTTCTCTGCAAAGTTCTTCAATTTCCGAAACGCTCTAAAGTCTATTTCAAAAAAAAGAATTCCTCTTGGCCTGACCAAGCCAAGAGAAACAGTTTTCCAAGTAGTCAGATCAATCACGCTTTTTGATCTGGGTCAACTAGGTCAAGGTAAGGCTTTGCTCCTTTCTTGGTAGATTTTCTCCAAGAAACCTTCGCCCGAACTGGATATGCCTCGTCTTCGCTGATCTTGTGCAGTTTATTCAGCACGGCCATATTCGAAGCACGGTAAACCTTTCCTTCTGGAGCGGTCACGATATACACGTTCTCGTAGTCTTTCTGATCTTTGTCTTTTCGTGTTTCGAAATCCGCTTGACTGATGATTATAGTTTGGCCTTCTATGCTCGATAAAAGTTCACTGTCCCTATAACCAAGTGCTTCCGTTATCCCTTGAACTGGTTTGTTGTTTATGCTCATCTTTTTTCCCTCCTGTTATCACATTAGATAACCGCTAAATGGCCACCTCGCCGGCCCTTTCTTTGTTTTCTGTCCCCGCTTGCATCTGACTCAACAACCAAGCCTTTAACCTTCTCTTTTTCAGGTCTTCGAGTTCGTTCAACAAAGACGAAATATTGTCTTCCGCAAATCCAAGATCACGGCAAATGTCCGCAAACATTGTTTCCGTCATGTTTTCCTCAACGGCCTGAGTGAACAATCTAGTCTTGATCCTGATATTGTTCCTGTTGCCGGGCAAGCCTGAAAGTTCTTTCTGTATCCTAATTGTTTCCATATAATTCTTAAAGACAAGGGAATAGTTCTGTAAGGCCTTTTCACCGACACCGAAAACAAACCTTCCACCCGAATAGATAATCGGTATTTTCTGGCCCGCATCAACAACTATGTCGAACGTTTGCGAAGGTTGAACCGCTAAATTGGCCTTGTCAACCGGAGCGATAGCGGTATCTTTCGCGATCTCTTCCTTGATTTTCTTGCCGTTTCCGGCCGCTCCATTTTCATTTTCCTGTTTACTCAAAAGTTATCACCCATAAAGTGCCTTTTCTCGTGTCCCCCAACATGTTTCTTATATTTTGTTTTTGGCCTTCATTACTTACAGATATTACAATGGCATTATACGCGTAATGGTTTTTTACTTTAATGGCCTCAAACGATTTGTTTTCTTCTTCTAACATTTCGTTTGTTTGTTCAACAGATTTCTTTTGTAAACAAGATTTATGAGCAGTAAGACCTCTAAAATTTGTTTCTGCTCGACCGTCTTCGATCTCTTTTCTATATACCATTTGGCCACATTTATAACAGGCCTCAAATGGTTCACCTTGTGTTGTTTCTGTCATAGTTTGCACTAACTCGTGAAGACAAGTTCAGAACAATATACTATAAGAAACCTCTAGGTCAGGAAAAGTTAACACTTTGTCAACAAAACTTGACTAAATTTAATCGTCATTTGCCGTATTCTGACCTCCTGAGCATGGGTAAGAAGCAGTATAAGGTCAAAAACTTCGACAATTGACGAATGTAGTATATAACCTCTATGGCTCTGTCTCTCTCTCTATCTCATTAATTCCATCAAAGTCAAAATAACTAACTATGGCCTTCTCCTTGT
>JGI24891J29808_1000705_pt1 | contig 12838 bp, 16 predicted proteins | sample FreactcultuFSWF8_FD_29808 | JGI IMG/M metagenome (IMG submission 29808) | reverse complement strand
TGTCCGAATGCGTACTTGTAGGTATGCCTGCGATATTCCCCAAAGTTGATAACTGAAAGTATCGCAATCGCAATAAAAACTGTTGTTCCGCAAGTGATAAAATTATATTTTGATTTCTCGTTGAAAAGTTACCATTACCGAAATTTAAGTACGTGTTTTTTAACGTAGGGAATGAAGGATTATAGGCATTAAATCCCCACACTGGTTTGTCGTCCGGTTCCGGTGCTATCTCAATGAATAACGGAATACCCAAAATAATCGACCAAACAGCAAGCCCGAACACTGTAGGCGTGGTTGTAGCTAAATTAAAAACAGTATTATACCAATTCTGCCAAAATACTGTTTGATTTTCATTATACCAAGTTTGTTTATCTTCAAGCAATTTAATCAGATTTGTAGCCTTATTATATTGCCACAATATTGATTGTAATAAATCAACTGTAAAATCGAATTCTTGTATATTCATGATGATAAATTCACTTGAATATTACCTGGTGCAATAACAGCCACTTGATAGACTTGTATCGGTATTTCAACCGAACTGGTGGGCGTTGCCGGATTAATAGAAATCAATAAACTGGATACGTAAATTTCTGGATATTGTGATGTGATAGCTCCCGCTAATTCAAAACTGGATACATTTTGTCCCACAGTAAGCCCGGCAATGTTTGGAATCAGGCCGTTTGCGTAATTCGTGATGGCCTGCTGAATTGCCGTTACGGGAAACTGAACGGGCGAAAGTAAACGTACCGTTACAAGGACATTGATCGGTATCTGTGTCGGAACATCGAAAAGTACAACCATATTCTGGCCGCTATAGGGTACTTTAACGGTTGCCTGGATCTGCGTACCTGGTCCATTATTATAGTTTGCTCCCGCGCTCTTTTTCGAAACCAGCGCTTGTGCAATAGTGGATTCCACACCGGCAATACCATCCGCTGGGTTGGTGATGCTTGCCCAGCCAGCAACGGGCGTGACTATCGTATTTAATTCACCAATACCCACATTAATGGAACCTGTCGTTATCGATTGAAATAGGACATTAGACTGCGAACCACCGCCGGGAATCGTGACGGATAATACAGATTGAAATACCTGGCCGTTTGCGGAGGCTTTCGAACCTGCCGGAATAACCGTAGTCGGCGTGCCGGTAACAGTCGCAAGAACGGTCGAAAAGGTACCTACTGCCTGCTGATTATTGGTTAACGCATAGGCCGGATTCGTTACGGTTGACCATCCAGTTACTGGCGTGACAATGGTCGTTAATGTTCCTGACGGGATTACGAAAGCCCCGATGTTTACCGATTGGAATAATACCCCTGCTATCGTACCACCGGCGGGAATGGTGACGGCGGTTAGTAACTGGAACACATGCGAACCGTCCGATACCTGAGATCCGGCAGGAATCAAAGTAGCCGCAACGCCTGTTAAGGTTGCAAGGACAACTGTATAACTATTAAGCGCACTGTAATTTACACAAGCATAAATCGAATGTCCTACCATGCTGACCATTTGAATAGTTTGCGTCATACCTGATATGTTTTCCAGAAAACTCGTACTTAATACCCCCGGTACCTGTAATATACCTGCGATGATCGCTTCGGCGACTGCGGAACCTTGCGATGCCAGTGTGAAATTACGGAATATACGGGCTTGAACATCCGATTGTGTAGCGGCACCAAGCACCGCTTGAGTATTTAAAGTAATGGATTCCCAACCTAAAACGTTGCTGATTATCGTTGTTAACGTTCCAGCATCGCAAGGTATCTGCCCTGTTTGTATCGACTGAAATTCTACATTACTGACAAAACCACCGACTGGAATGGTAACATCGATCACTGTTGCAAAAATGTTATTATTACCTGATCCGGTTTCTGACGCTTGGGAACCTGCCGGAATTATCGTACCGGACACACCGTTAACCGTTGCAAAAACAGTTGAAGGCGTGGCAGGTGTGCGAGCTATTCCAGTTAATGACATGATCGCATCTAAAAAGATACCACCAGCAACATTCGGATTTATCTGATTTGCAAGAGCGGCGTTATTATCCGCAACGGCAATTCGCGCCAACGCTTCGGAAATAATCAATAAACCTTGTGGCGTTGAAGCACCTGTCGGCGTTAGGCTATCAGGGACAATTAACTGCTGACCAAACGTATCTTGATATTCTGTTGATACTTCATTCAAGATAGTACCAGCATCAGTTACGATTACGCCCTGTTCAATAATATAATCATAAACATCAGCCATTAATCGCCCCATTACCATAAATTGTTGTTAAGAGTACAGTATATGTCAATGTTGGTTGATTCGGTACTGAATTAACCGTGGTAAAACCGCGTCCAGTGACAATGGAAATTACCTGCGTTACTTCCCGAATTGAAAGTAATGTTTGACGCAACGCCGCTGTAAATTGCTGAATATTGGGTACGCCTATCCACACAGCTTGTTGATATGGCATACCTACGGTTGTATTGAAAATCTGCTCGCCTAGCAATGTTTTTGCCGCTTGCGAACATTCTTCAAGTACGGCTTGCAAGTCAACACTCAAAGAAATATTACCATCTGCATTCAAATAAATATCATTGTATGCAACGCCCGGTATCGTTCCATTCACATTGCAAGCTAAACTTAATGAACTCATGGCGTTATTGTCCCTGTTGCAACTATCGATCCATTTACGGTCATAATATTGCTCGGATTTCCAAGATCAATATTAAGTTCAGTAGCCTTGATATTAACCGCCGTATTACTCAATGAAATAACTACGGTACCATCTAAATTCTGTAACGTGATATTATCGGTATCACTGGAATTAATGTTATATCCTCGCATAGCATCGGGAATAAATAAACCATCTGCAAAATTCTTGCTGCGAAACGTATTCGGCTGCGTCTGGGTATAATTTTGCAAAAATAAGGATATATCCCGATCACTTGCAAGTATCCATCCCATATCGCCCGCTTTAATCGGAAAGCTTAAAAGAAAGCCGCCACCGCCTACAAGTAGCACCGGGATACTTGCAACCACCGGACGTGGTACTTGTGTGCCATCTGTCGTAATCAGCGTTACTAAAACCTGCACTCTCGCCCGATTCATTGTTCTATCATATGATACTACTTGAGCCGGTAACATTCCGTCTACATTTTGCATCATTTTACCAAATGCGAACTGGATTGCGCCAGCCAGTGATCCGTTATACGCCGGGTCTAGTGAAGGATTTTGATTGCTCATCGTCTACGCGCCGCCTCCGCTATGTAATAGAAAGGAACATCCCGGCTTGCAATATCAAACGATAGCTTATAAATGGCATAGATACCGTTTGCTGTAGGATATACGTTACTTCTGATATCTAAGCCGCTGCCTAATTTCGTTTGATTGTCCAACAAGAATTTGACTTTAATGCCTTGTTCGGTAAATTCGGGAATCCCTATCATCCCGGTTTCCGCGCTCAATATTCGCGTTGAGTTGCTTAAAGGTATGAAAGCGTCTTTAACGACAAGGGTATTATCATCAATGAAAACATTATAATTCCCCATTTGTCCAGCAAGTTCAACTTGTTTTAATGCGCCCCCTGCATAGGAATAGTTACTGACATTTTTATCTTGCGTTTGGAAATTTAAAACAGTATCCGTATCTTGCGCAATTTGGGCGGTTATTTGCTTTAACGTAGCACTACCGGGCTGATTGCGCGTAATGATATTACCTTTTACGAAATTTCCGGTTAAACATTTCAATGTGGTTGTAATATCAGGCGGCTGTGAAACAGTAACGTTCGTAACATTCCCGACATAAATTATCGATGTTCCGTAACTTTCTCGCCCGGCTTTAAGCGTTACACGCTTCGGAGTTTTGTTTAAATTATAGGGCGATGTTTCGGTTAACAAATAATCCTGCGTTTCCTTATCCAGATTATCGATGGATATCGTAGCCTCATTTTGCAATGAATTACCATATTTCGTACCTGTAGCTTTTATATTCAACGGCGAAGAATACGTTTTTGTTTGTCCTTGCAATTCGATCGTAACGGAAATAATGCGCGGATCAAGTGCATTTGTCATACTGGCACCACAAACGTTCCGGCGGCAATTTCTTGTAATTCTAATACAGACGCATAAATTAAAAATTGATCAATCCCGAAACGCAGCCAATAGGGATATTCATCGTTTTCGGTTACGATGATAAAGTTTCCATTTTCTAAATATTTTGAAGCAATCAACGGAAAGTTTGGCACTAAACGGATACCTGAAACAATTAAAGTATTGTCAATTGATAAAGTAGCCGTCATGATGTTATTACAGACCAACAAGGTTAAATCGTAATTAATCTGATCTAATTGGATTGATAACGATTGATTTGGGAGATTTACTATCGGTATGTTAATCATCCTGATACCCCCAATAAATCAGTTGCCGTTGTTGTCGTTTGTTTTGGTGTTGCTGGTGTTCCCTGCTGTGTACCCCGTTTTTGTGTAGTGGAATTATTTGGGTTTTTGGGAACAACGCCGTATTGCGCAGTAACAAAAATAACCTGTTTCAAACTTAAAGCAATCGTTAAAACATCATATTGCGCTGGATCTTCTTCGTGTGGTAACGATTCAATCAACTGGTTATCATAAACGCCCGATTTAGTTTGTACGACCAAAAGCGTACCGTTTAAATATAATTGCCTGATTGTTTCGTAAACATCCTGATAATCGAAAGAATTTAAAATCAAAGCCAGTTCAATTTGAATTGGTAAAATAATTCGATGATCAGTTATGACAATACCCGTTTCAACCGGGTGTTCCATAATCTTCGCTTCTTCTTTCACCGTTGCTTTTAAAATCCGGGCGGCACGAAAAACCTGTTGATAATTCTGCGTAAATACTGCAACACTATCAATAGCAAAAAAGGACGCAATCGCGCCCGCAACGGCTTGCACAGTAGCGGCCATCAGCTATGTACTCCCGTATCAAAGTATGAATTTGATTGTTTAATCTGGTCGTTTAAACTCCCACTGATATCGCGTGCTATGCCATTGGCATCTGTAGCCTGCGTATTTACATTTACAGCGCTTATATTCACATTAGTAGTATTTGCTCCGGCTGCTAACGCGCCCTGCGCCCAGGGTGTCGCTGTTCCCGCACTAACAGCGTTTTTGGCGCGTTGTATTGCATAATCTGGCGCTTTTACGCCTAAAACTTTCTGTAACCAACTCGGTAATTTTTTGGCTTTTTCCGTGTTTTTTCGTCTATCCTCCTGGAGCTTTTTGTTTATAAAGCCGGTAACCGATGGTGCACCCTCTTTAAACGCTTTAATATCTTCGAAAACTATACCAAAAGCGGCGATTAATAACCCAATGGCCGCTCTAAGTGTGATTACTGCTGCATTGGCTGCAACGAACGGCGCGGCTAACGCAGCGGCGGCTATACCAATACCCACAAAAGCACCTACAATAACATCTTTATGTTCGATAAAATAATTGATTGCTTTGGTTATTCCGGGCAGTAGCGGCGTTGCAAGCTGATTAAAAAAATTACGGTAAGCGTGTTGCGCATCTTGTATCGCATAATTATATTTTTTGGTTATCTCGATATCTTCTTTTTTAACAAGCCCCAATTCTTTTTGACGCTTGATAACTGCTTCAACCTCGCGCCGTCCTTGTTGTAAAAACAGGATGGTTGATTGATCCAAGCCTAGGGATTTGCCGTAACGTGTAGCCTGAAAATTATTTAATCTCGAAAATGTATCGGCAAGTTTGGGCAAGACTTCAAGCGCAACCTTGTTGGTCGTTCCCAAATGCGTAGCCAAACTTTGTAAAGATGATTGGAACTGTTGCGTGCTTCCGCCTGTACGTTGTACCGCATAGCCCCAGGCTTCAAGAGATTGACTGTTAACATCCAATGCCGCAGACGCCTGCCCTAAATCGGTTATATAATTTATTGAAGTCTTTAAATCCCCTATAATCGCACGCGCAGATTTATACGCGGCAAAAGCTTTAACGGCAGAACGTACCATACCGAGAAACGACTTGCCTACCGCTTCACTTTCTTTGTTGACATTTTTTAAACTCGATTCAAGTTCATCAGTACTTTTTTTTGCTTCCTGAGAACCTTTTTTAACCTCGGAGGCATCCGATTTGAATAGAATATAGAATGTCTCCAATATGCTCACTATACGCCCCGTTTGTGTTTTTTGGCATATTCATACGCCAAATATTCATTGTAATGCGTTACTGCTATTATTTCCCACAAATTAAACGCATCCTCTAACGTGTAGTCGTTTTTAAGCTCTTTGAGCGTGGCTTTTCCGTTGGCAATGATTGTTCCGATAAAGCTGTCAACATTTTTGTAATCCACACTGGGAGCATCTCTGCGAATGTTTCTAATAAATGTGAGATCCCCCCGTTCCGAAAAAAACTGCAATTATACTCCATCATAGCCATCTCCAATTTCATCAGGGTTTCCCATGACCCTACATGGTTGTCAATCAAAGCTTGTGTAGTTAATTGTAAATCAGTATCAGGCATTGGAACTGCTACATAAAACATTATCTTTAACATTATCGCTTCGTTTGTTTTATAATCTCCCAGTTTCGGGATACCTGATAGCGGGTACTGGGTTATAATTTCCCTCCCCGCTACTGCCGGAAACTTTGAAATAATAAAATGTTTGCCATCGATTTCTATTGTCTTTTTTTCTAACATCAATTACCCACTTTGTTTTCAAATGTAAACACATAAGTTTTGGATTTCAAACGTCCCGCACTTGCTACCGGGCTGAACGGCAAACCGTCCGTAATCGCGCCATTGGTAAGGGTAACGGGATTACCAGCAGGATATATTAAACTCATGGTTATTAAATCCTTAGCCCCTAGCTTGCCCCGTCCGACACGATTGTTTTCCAATAAGATACCTAAGTTTAAATCGTTATCGCTCGCGGGAATAATACCCAACGTTACTTTAATAGGATTGGCTTTCGACCATACAATTAAATCACCATTTAAACCCATCGCGGAATCAGCGATTTGTAAGGAAGGAACATCCAACGGATCAGAATCATCAGCAAATTGATTAATGATTAAGCCCGCCGGAAACGTCACGGAGGCTATTAAGTTAATCGATAAGCCAAAACCTGTTATATTTTGCATTTTAGCCCCTTAAATTAAAGTCTGCGTGCCGGATACATAACGGATCGTATCGTCTTTGCTGTAAATTAATGTATAAACTGCCTCGAATTCACCAGGTCGTGCATTGTTCGGCTGTATAATGCAATCAATCCAATACCCCAAATTCTGCACTTGATACCAAGCTTTTGGATCACCACTCGCGGATGTAATATAAGTTATCTGTGCGTTCGTTAAAGTCTTCCCGACACTGACTGTACCGTTATTGACGGCCTGATTGATAACGCCTTGTAAAGCCCCCAGAATTTGAGCCTCACCTGTATTGTTTGCCGGTATCTGATTCAAAGCCAATAACAAACTCATAATTGCCGCGCCTGCCGCATCTTTAAACCATATCTCATTCACGTAAGACGTAATATCCGGGATATTAGAGGGTATGTTTTGTCCCATCATCGCACCGCGTTGATAAAAGCTTAATATCGTGCCGGCTGTCTGCGTGCTACCATAATAGTTTACAAAAACCGCATCAAGCTCCGCCGCAATCGCATCGCTGGTTACGCTAGGTGTAAGACTTCCCGTGTTATCAATTTGAAACATATAATTCTGTACCGAGTTCAAACCTGCGTAATTTGTAGCCGCTTCGATCATCATCGGTAATTGTTCAGGGAATTCGAAGGGATAGAACGTTATTGTTTCAATTCCGCTCCCTGTAGCGTTTGCGGACATGGTGAAACTGGTTGCACTGTTTATCGTTGCAACGGTTGTTCCGCTCGGTATATTGGTACCGGAAATTGTCATACCCACTTTTAACGTGGCGGTACTTTGCAAACCAGTGACAAACGATGAAGAGCTTGTTAATGCACCTGTCATCGTATATGGGTTAGATTGTAAGGTCATACAACAAGAACCAATACCACCGACACCCGGTGCAGTTGTTGAAGACCAAGCGGCATAATTAGAAAAACTCACCGGAATACAATACAAGTAATTAACATTAATCGGCGCCGTTATATTCCAAGTCGCAATTTGATTCACTTGCGTTAAAGTCAAATTCAAATTATTTAAAAATAAGAAAGAACCAAAATTAGTGGAATTATTGACCGAATTATTTAAAGTCGTAGCAAGTGATTCAACCGCAGCACCTGGCGCCCATATCGCACCACCTATACCGCTTATTAAGCCGCTATTTTGTCCTATGGTTATTGCGGGCACCCATCCCAATAAACCCGCACCCGTGATATCTTGTGAACCTCCGGGAGACGTTACGGAAATCGGTAACGCTGTTTGTAATCCACCTGTGAAGGTGAATCCGCTGTTACTATATCCAGTAGAACTATATGTAACAGTGGCACCTGTCCACATCGCACCAGATCCGGTTTCCGCTTGAATAGCATCTTGAATAATTAAAGCCACGGCGTTTAAATCCGCTGCACCCACAAACGTAGGGCATGTGATGGTATTAGTTACGCCACCAATGGTTAATATAAAGATTCCGGCTGTAATGCTTGTCCAGTTGGCCAATACGCTATTGTTTTGCTGGATTGAAAATATCATGGGGGCGACCGCGGTATTTACCCAGCGTGCAAATTGAATCGCCGCTGCTTGAACAAGATTCTTACTGACGAAACCGAAATAAAATACCGCTCTCGCGTATTCTTCGGAGGCAAGCCCGAAATACGTTCCTACGTCCGCAGCGTTAGAAAATTGAATAAACGATCCAGGAGGTAAAAGAGGATTCGCGGTAAAACACCTGCCAAATAAATCTCTGGTGGGTGACGCAATGCCCGCCCCTTGACCTGAAAAGATATTGACATAGTTTGTCAAACTTATAGACATAGTATAATCCTTATATCGCTATGAAATTGGGCACAAACGTATTTATTATCGGTGTAGTGCTTGCCCTAGTGTTTTCGTAAACCAAGGTAAAATCAAAAGTCGGGCTTGCTTCGAAATTATCTTTATCATCCACAAAGTAAGGATTTAAAACGTCTGAAATTCTTAAAATCCCAATCCCCGATAAGTTTAGTATAGCGCGTGTATTATCGCTTTGCATTATACTTGCAACTTCATTCACTAAATCCGATGCAGTCGGCAAATTTATAAAATTCGGATTTTGTAAAACCAAGGCCGCAACTTGAAACACAGTTTCAAAATATTGTGTTTCCGTGTGAACAATTTGAGAACCGTTCCACACATCATCCCGTCCTAGATATCCATAACGTTTATTGTTCAATTTAAAAAAGTAAACGGTCGGATTCGTATTTATGCCTTGCATGGTCGGCTGGTTGGATTGTTTAACAGTCACATTGTTAAATCCGTCCGCAAGTAAACCCGCTTTTATAATCGGCAAAAATAATTGTATCAATTGATTATCGGTGAAACTCATAGTTCTTCACTCCCGATAAACGTACCGAATCCAAAATTTTGATAAGTATTTGATGCCGGGAGGAGGCCAAAACCCCAAATAACCGGATCGGCAATATCATCGCCCAAATGTATGCACAATATCCCTTTCCAGCCATCAATTGCAAACCAGTCGTTATTTGACTCGCATTGGAACCTTTGACCTTGAAACGATATTTGATCGCCGGAAACGTCACGGTTAACATCAAGGATATCGCGCGAAGCATAAAAAGTATAATAACTTTTCTGTAAATCCAAGCCGTATAAATAATAAACTTTTCTGGGTACTGGTTGAAAACTTCCTTTTAATTCAAGGGCTGCCTGATATTCTGTGATTTCTTGCCCGATAGCATTCAATGTACGACCACCGTCACGATAATATAAAACCGTTTCTTGTGCGATAACTCGAAAAGCCATGTTTAATAAATTTGAGCCGGGAATCATCGTATACTTTCCACTTCGTAACTTAGACTAACCAACATATAACTAGTATCTACCAATGGTTTTGTAAGTAAACCCACATGTGTTTTATTTTTTCGCCGCGATAATCTTGCCCGAATGGTTCGTTCGCTTAAAGCGGGCGTGGTCAATTTCGAAATAGTTTGTTTGATATCTGCTGAGGCAGACGCGCCAATTAAATCAAGTAAATCCTCGATTGAAGCTCGATTCGTAATAACACTTTTTGCCCCCTGCTCGGCCAGTTCTTTCCATTCTTGCGTTTTATTTAAGATCGTTGGACGCATGAAAGGACGCGCAGGAATGTGTTTTGCGGGATTTCCGAATTCATTTTGAGCCGCAACGCTTGCAACTGGTGTACTTTTCGCATCATCATATCGAGCGCTTGGAAACCAACCGACCTTCGCTTGTTTATCTTGTAATTTAGTTAAGGCCGCAAGTAAGTTCCTGCCGTCTTTTGATTCTACACGTTTGATACTAACCATGGCCACCCTCCGCCTCCATCTTGGAATCCGGCACGTACTGGCGAACCACCAACATACCAGCCGCCCACAGAATTGGCTTGCAACATGGCCAGTAACATTTGCCCGTAAGGCGATAAATTCATCCACCACTGAAATTGATTTGGAAGTGGGGGCGGTGTTAAACCTACACTTACTTTATCGATAGTAGCGTTTTGCATCAAACCCGGCACTTGTCCAGCTTGTGCAAGCCCTGAAAGAAAAATTAAATGTGCGGTCATCAAGTCAATAGCATTTTGACGTTGAGCGCCTTGGATAGCACCAAAATTACCAATATCACTTATATAATTAATAGCATTATTCCAATACGCTTGAATGATAGCCTCTGGATATACAATTGCATTAGAGTACGCCGCAAAAATTGGATTCGCTATAAATTCAGCATAATCAAATGTTAAAAGCGGCGGATTACTCATTTTTTACCTTTTTCTTTGTAAATAGGAGTTTCTTCTGTACTTAACTCGCTTTTTTCAAAATCTTTGGGAGTCAAGGGGGCGCTACCATCTTTTTGAGCCATATTTACGGCTTTCTTTTCTGCAAGCATTTTTTTATCATCGACCATTATAAATCCGGCTTCAATCTGCTTTTTGAAATTAATATCTTTCATCAAAAACGCAAGGTCGCTGTCGCTCACTTCGGTACGAACACCATACGGCGTATGCAATTCTTTTAAACGTTTAACGCCATGACCGCCTTTGATTAAGATTTTATGTAAAATGTGAGGCATAGAATGAGGATCGCGGTTAGCTTCATAAACGGGAAAAATGTTATCGCATGTGAGAGTAGAATACACAAAAGGCATTTGTTGACTCCGAAAATTAAAAAGGCGGCTAATTATAACCGCCAGTATCATAAGAAATTAAATACCCGACCATCTAGTTACCGCGTAAGGACGTTTACACATTACGCCCGCAGTAGCGTTTGAGAAGTCTTCTTCGTAAGCTTTGGCTAACTGTTGTACACCCAACACCTGAAATTTAGCAGGAACTGGCTGAATAAACACTTGACCGCCGTCTGTGGACATATCGGCGATTCTATCAGCGTACAAATAGAACACATTGGCGCCACCGTTTGCGTTATTGAGCTGAGGCGCAGAAACTACGCGACAACGTGGGTACGCATCCTCAAGCCACGCACGTACAGAAATACCAAAGTCGGAGGTTGTAGTCAAAAAATCCACGGCATCTGTAGCGACTGCCAAGGTTAAATCAACTTTTTCCGGATCAATCGTATCTTGTGATTGAGTACGCAATGTTGAAATAGCAACACGAATGTCGTTAGTAATTTCCAGAAACGACTTATTCGCCCACATTGTCGAGGTTGCGGCGGCATTAAGCGCGACAGTTGTATACCCTAACAAACCCGGGTCATTTAAAAAACCATAAGTATTGTTATCGCCGGCATTAAAACCTGAAAAACCAACGGTATTACGGATAATTTCAAGCGCCAGTGCTGCGGCTTCCCGTTTCATACCGGAATCATCTACGCGCAAACGTGCTGCTCGTGCAGATTCTAAAACACCAACTTTCATACCTTCTTCGAAACGTACAACGGTACGATAGTTAAAGTTTGTATTCCAGGAACTTAATGGTACGTTTGTATAATCGCCATACGGTTGAGAAGTACCTGTTCGTTCCAAGATACCCTGAACGATCTGTTCATCTTCCCATGAACCAGTATTTAAAATACCAACCAAGTCATCAATTTTACGCGCCGCAGTAATTACAAACACAAGACCCGGCAACCAGTTTTGCAAGAACTGTACGGGCGTGCCTACGCTTCCGGTCGTAACCGTGGGCTGTACCGCATCCATCGCTATATTATCCATAGCGTGTTTATAGCCCGCCATCATCTGGCGAACCATTGACGGCGATATATTAATACCTAATTTCGAAAGTCCTTGATATTCTTTCGCATCAAAATTCTGTAAGGATCGTACCTGCTTTGGCATCAGTGACGATCTTATTTCTGTTGCTCTATTCCACATGATTTATAATCCTTATATTATGGCGTAGGTACGGCGCTAGATGGCGATATAGTAATAACAGCTAATCCGGCACCTGTTACCGTGTACCAACTAACCACCGCATTCGCAAACGTCTTTCCACTCGGTATATGAGCTGTGGAGGGTGGGATCGTCTCCAGTGCACCCGTTGTATTATCGTAAAGAACATAATCCCCAATCGCTGCCGCTGCGGGCAATGTAACGATCAAGTCTCCCATAGTGACGCATTCAACTTGCGTGAAATTGGGAACCACTAACGTGGGAGCGAGTGGAATACCTCCGGCGCCAAATAGGGCGATATCTTTCGGATCAGCTAGAAAACCCGCGAACCCTAAAGTACCACCATT
>JGI24891J29808_1000704_pt1 | contig 12880 bp, 21 predicted proteins | sample FreactcultuFSWF8_FD_29808 | JGI IMG/M metagenome (IMG submission 29808) | reverse complement strand
TGATACACCGGCACCGTCCATATGCATAATAAAGTGACGCTTAAATTCTTCGCCTGGTGAACTAACTTCTTGTCTTCTCTTTACTTCACTCAGTGTTTCTTTAGCTTTTGACCTATTGCTTGTGTTAAACAATAGATCCATCCAATTGCCTAGAATTTCCTTGTGAAATGACCTCTTGTCACCACCATTGTCTAATCCTGACTTAACTTCAGCGGATTTTTCGCCTAACAATAAGTCAGCACAATTACAAGCATCATGGCTTGGGATATTTCTTGGGTCAATAGAAGGCTCAGCAGCGAATGTACCAGCTTGACGTGTTTTAAATACTTCAAGTAATTTCATTACCATCTCTCCGTATTATTCCCGTATCCTGGGAAAAAATCTCTATGTCTTCCGCCGCCTTGGCCGCCAGAAGTTCTAAAATCATCGTGGTAAGCGTCTTTTAATCTATGCGAAATTAACTTAAAAGCTGTACCCAACACGTCGTGATCAGCATGACAGTCCATAAACAAAGGATTATCCTGTGTAGCATGATTGCCACCAGTGCTATCTTGATGGGTTGCCCAGCTACTTAGGACAGTCATTAGATTCTTCATATACGTATTGCGCATACCACGTGATCCTGAAGCTATACCGCTTAAAGCTTTAAACAATTCTTCCTTGTGTGTAGAACAGTCTAAACAATCCTGGCAAGATTTGCCGTTACAATGGTGGATTGAACCATTTTGAGCAAAGTTTACGATTTGAGTTTCAGAAAGATCTGGTGTTCTTCTCTGCTTACGAAGCTCTTGAACCATGTGAGGTCCAACCAATTTTGTACTAAAACATGGCATAATGCTACGACCATCTGGGAGTATGGTCTCACTCTGCGTAGTAGCAATCTTGTATAGTGAAGGGAAGTGTTCGTTTAGAACCTTAGCAAACTTTGGTGAATTACTAATTCTAAATTTTTTTGTTTCTGAGTCGAACCCACCATCAATAACAGGGAACGCAGCTTCACCGAGCCTAGAGACAGTTTCAGCGTTCTTTTCTAAGTTGTCATACAAAGAGAATAGCTTAGAATCTGTTGCTTGTATAAGTCGTTGAGATAATTGATTACGACGTTGTTGACTGGGGACAGAAAGTATTCCGTTACCCATCAATGCCAGAGCGTTACTGATGTTTTCACGCTTATCGCCATAGTCGGCTTGTAACTTACGTAATTCTTCTTCGTTCTCTAACACAATTAACGGCCTTGTCTACGTGTGTAACCAGTATCAGGATCTTGATCTACCTGAACACATCCACCCCATGAGTGTTGTTTGTGCTGGTAATCAAATTCAGTTGGAGATGTTGCACTAGGAACTAGTTCAGCTTGCGCAGGCGCAAGAGGCTTGCTACATTTAGCGCATTCCAAACCCTTGCTGCTCGAAGCCTTAGTACCAGTACCTCTCCACTTCGTTACAATATTGCGTACTGCAAAAATCAATGGTTGACCGTGATATCCTCTACCACTCAAAGGGTCTAATGCAGCACTGGAACTACCAGATCTGTCCCATTCTCCAAGCATTCGAGATGTAGTGCCTGGATCTGTGTCAATGGCGATCATTCTTTCACGAATATTTGGGTTTGGGTGTGAAGGATCAGCAATCCATCCGAATGTATCGGGGTAGGACTTACGTTTTAAGGGTACTATAGAGATTCGGAGGTTTTCTAATCGCCTCCATAGGTTATCCTTTTTCTCTTTTTTGTTATCTTGCGAAGCCATGATTACCCCTGTACTTTATAATAACTCTAGCGTTTTACAGCGTCTTTTACATAGAATACTGGGGTTTTATAGGCCCTCTTCAAGATCTTCATCGATATACTCAACGTCGATGACCTCAGCGGCCTTTATTCTTTTAGGCTTTTTCTTGGTAGAAGTGCCCAACTGAAGCTCCTCAATCTTGTTGAATAGAGTCTCTTTCATATCAGCAGGCAATACTTCACGGATAGCTATGAGAATCATGTCTAACTGGTTAACCAATTCTTCTGGGCGATAGTCATCTTTAGCTTCTTTTTCTAGCTTAGTAAGCATATCCATAGCGTACATAGTCTGGGTAAGCGTAGGCTTATCATAACCCTGAGCGATGCCTTCAAAACCCTTAGCTACAATGATTTCATAGAATGCTTCAGCGGTGAGTAAACGATCACCAGCATCTAAAATACTGCGATTTTTCTCAGCAGCACGCTTTTCGACAATCTCACGCACCATACGCTTTTCAAACGGAAGGTGTCGTTTCTGATGATTTCGTATGTTCTCGTAGTTGATACGCTCACTACCATCAATCCCAAGTTTGTCTTGGATTGGCTCAATAGCTTGTAGTACTTCTTTATAGGACTTGGGGAACAGTAGCAATGAGTCGATAATATTCTTTAGATCATCACTGGTTGTACAAATTTTGCATTGTGGTGATGATTTATACAGATAAAGTTCACCATCGATCTCTTCGCTAAGTAGATCTTGGGTGGTTGGAGTCATCTTGACTAGTTCTGTGAACTCACGGGTTCTTCTGTCCATTATTTTCCTCTGGGTTACCTGGTGTTATTAGGTTATTCTTATCGACGTATGTTCTACTAAAAACGCCTTGCCTTGGTGGTACATCATCCCAGCTTTCTAGCTTAGATTGTACTTCTCTACGCCTACGACGCTCTAGCTGGTAATCACTCAAAAATCCAATATCACGAGCCGCGTCGTTTCCATGCTCTTGACGAATTGACTCACGCTCATCCAATAACATTCGGTGAGCAAACCATTCAAGCTTCTGGTTGTTGTTTAATTCATCCCAAGTTTTGGGTAGTTGCTCTCTGTATGTTTCTTCGAGGTTATCAAATACTTCACCGGGGCTCAGTCGTTCTCTTCTTTCCACACTGTCTCGCATAGAGTCTTCAGTGCTTTCCGTTTGTACATCCCGACTTGGCTGCTCCACTTCGTGAACCCCATTATTTTTGCCACTTCCACTTCTTTTCGATTTTCCAAACATGATAGTACGACCGCTTGCTTCTGACGTGGAGGTAGTCGGTCTATTCCTTTCAGGATATCGTAGATATTAACAGTGACGCCATTGTTAAGTTTTAAATCTGAATTACCAGTTGTTAAATAGATTTCGTACCACTCCCAATAATTATTTAAGAGTCGCTCAAGTATCTGCCAAGTTATCTTGCCAGGTATAATTTCTTGTTTGCGACTCTTTCTCTTGGGAGTTGAATCTTCCATCTATTAACTTCTCCGATAGATTTGTTGTTGAATGTAACGTTGTGTAGCTTTTAGACTATTAACCTTATCGTTGATCATTCTCCAAGCAGCGTATTGAACAAAGTAAAATTGCCTATCTTCACGTGTCTCAAGTTTGGCTACTGCTTCTAGATCTTTCTGAGTACCACCAGAAGGTTTACGCCATGCATCCCAGTACTTATCATCTAACATATAGTATGAATACTGAGCCTTGAGATAACGTCGTGTTACTTCCTCATCAATTGCAGTGATTGCACTCTGAAGGTTGAGGAACAATCTATCAGCTTCGTCAGCGGTGATGTTCTTGTCTGTATTAAAACGTGCAACGATGACTTCAGCTGGATCGACGTAGTCTTTCATGAAATCATCCACTACACGCTCTACAGTATCGAGCATTGCCAAGTCTTCTGGCTTAGTCTTCCAGGTAAAAGCACGTACGGCAAACTCATGAAGCTCACCGAACTTATCGTTGTGGCTAGTCCCAAGCTCGGGCTCGGTAAGACCTTCAAGGCCCCTACGTAGTGGTTTATTAGTACTCATATATTACACTATACAACACAATAATGTGTTTTGTACAGTGTATTAACAGTCTTTTTGGTTAGAATATAGAGTAATCCATTGTTCAAGAGTCATAACTACGTAAGCTTCCTTGACATTCCTGTTACGTCTCTTTATAATACCAATACCGAACTTCTTTTTAGCATTCTTCTGCTCCACCAAAGCCTCATCCATAATGGATGCTAAGGTAATTTTACCAACATTTTTTGCTTCTATGCACGTATCGGAAAGACCATTGATATCGCCCTTATCTAGGGTAGCTCCAGCACCGTAACGTCGTTCTACCTCAGGGTATCCTCGCTCATTAAAGTACTTGGCTATATCTCTTTCCCATTGGGAACCTTTAGCTTTTTGTGGTGTAGTCATTATTCATTCCAAAGATGGCAGATTTTTCTAGCAGCACATCCTAGATAAGTCTCTGATGTAGGGCCCGTGCAGCATGCTTCTAACGTAGAAGGATCATTCTTACCGATAGCTACGCGCACACGATCCCACTTATCATATAGCTTATCAAGTTCTGCTTGGTCTTTAGATACCTCGATTGTTTTAATCTTGTGAGGATATGACTTTTGAATGAACAGCAATGCCATGCGGTCTGGTGCACCTTCGCAGTTATCTTGGTACACACGAAGTTGCATAGAGTATTGGTAACTAGCTTCCTTTGGTAGCTGGTTAGTGCTTTTAATGTCTACTAAGAACTTTTCTCCATTTGGCGTAGTAAGTTCTAATACGTCCACTGCTCCCGCTATCATTCGTTCTTCGTTCCTGAACTTGACTTCGACCTTGTCGAGAGTGGTGAATCCTAAATGGATTAGCATGTTCTGAATCACCGAATGGAAAACCGATCCAACTTGGAAGGTCATGGCGAGCGTTGGGCTGATTCTTTCTTCTTGTAATGATGTCCTCAATTCTGGATGGAATTTATAATACAATTGTGTTTCTCCAGCTGATACATCGCTAGATGGGTGATACATGTTGTCGAACACACGTTCTTTGTTGAACACCTTTACTGGGTATTCTTCAGGGAATATATCACCTTTCATCAAGGCTTCCTCGATGTATTGAGTAATAGGTTCGTTATTCTGGTAAGAAGCTAGTGTTCGTTCAAGGAAGCTCATCAAGCGAGCTTTCATCTATTGTACGATACGAAACAATAAGTTCTTCTCCTCTTGGCATGTAACCATCTTCCAAGGCATTATTAGTATCGATAACTTTTGGGCGTAATTCTTCAGGGTTATCTACAATAAACTCAAATTCAATTTTTTTATTGTCCACTATTTTCTTCTTCTTTCAATCTTAGATAGTCATAGTATAACTCAAGAAAGTCGTTCTTGTCAATACATATCAAGTCTAATTCTACAGGTAAGTTTTCAGGAGTATTCTCCCTTTCCCCTCCCCAACTTGTTTTTTCTACTGTAGGTCCATATAGTCGTATAGCGAGGATTGGTCGGGCCAACCAACTGCGGTTTTGCGCATGCTCCTTTATTGTATCCCAGATCTTCTTGGTAATACTGAATGATGCAGCTTGTGTCGCCTTAGCCTCAACCACAAAAGAAATATTGAATTGTTCTTCGGTTGAAAGGTCACCCTTCTCCCACTTATTACCAGAACCTACAGTTCGGTGTGCTAACGGCCACTGTTCTTCTAACTCACGCTCTTGTCGCTGACTAAACTTCTGTTGGAATTTACCCATTGATTACCATGAATCTATCGTGCGTTGATTCTTGTCGTTGTGCTCTTCGATAACATACCAGAGCGTATCAATGCACATCTTGTCAACGTCGGGGCTAGCGCAGAATTCTCGAAAAATCTTCTTAAGTAGAGTTGCTTCTTCACGGAATTTCTGTGCACGCATGAATTGATCATGGTCTACAGTCTTTTCACTAAAGTTAATCTCTCGAGCAAATTTCTCTAGATCATCACTAATCTTGTAATTGAAGTCAAATTCAAATTGTTCACTCATGCTGGTACCGGCCATACGTATTCGATGTTATTGGGCACATCTCCAAAATATTTGACATAATGTTCAGGCAACTTACGCATAAGATTGCTTTGATGTGAGCGATGAAATTTTTCTTCTCCTAGCCAGTGAGGCTTTAACATGCGGAACTCAGGACTGTACTCATCGACCAACGCAAAGGACTTCTCAAGGCATGTGTCTTTGTATCCTCGTCCAGTCCATTCATTGCATATGGCAGCCTGGTAATTCATGAGTCCAACCATATAACCACGCCACATTTTAACAGCAGGATGATTCTGCCAACCATAATTGGGATCAATTAAAGCTTTAAGTATTTGTAAGTTTTCGACACGTTGTTTACCCAATCGTTGTCTATCCAATACCTTTGCGCTTTCCTCAAAACTTGCATAAGGTAAAAATGTTTGCATCAGTCAATTTCTCCACAGTGAACGCATTGTTGCGATTTGTCCAGTCTAGCACATTTACAAGTATCGCAGAGAGAATAATTGTTTAATGTTCGGAACAGTGCATAATTGCAGTATTCTTCAACTGATTGATTTTCCATCATTTTCCCTGAACAAACATAGTGCAATAATGAAATAGACAGCAGCATCGAGCAATGAGTCTTCAATAGACTCGTTAGCTAGCTTGCCACCCTTGGCAGCTTTTTGTAGGCGTCTTACCTTATCATTCGCACGGATAACTGCCCCAACCCAACCAGGAATACCAAAGTCCTCACTGGCTCGTACGTTAGCGAAAGGATCTCCTTCTTCAGGTCTACCATAATCAGCCTGCTTCTTATTATGCATGGCTACAATCTCTTTGATTACCTTATCAAATTCGCTCATTCTTCTTCTTTCGGTAGTGCAACCCATGATTCAAATGGGTGACATTTTACAGCATAATCGCGAAAAGGGTGAACCCATTCACCATTTGCTCCTTGTAAAAGATCAACGTATTCTCCACGATAACGTAAACAGTTTACACATTGTGCTTTCTTAGGGATGTATTCACTCATTCTCATCCAATTCAATTGGTGAAATTTTCCAAATAGGATCACCTACGATCTTAACTTTGCCATCCTTTCGGTAGACAACTTGTTTATCGATGAATAGACCATCTAGGTTAGATGGCCAGTCACTAGCTTCAACGTACAACGTTACGCCCTCGTATTCTTCATCATTCTGCTGAGTCATTGGTCTCTTCCTTTGATGGGTCAAGTTCCACTGTAGGGGTTGGCAGACTGATGGCAATCAAATCTTCTGCTATAACTTCTTCAAATGAATCGTTCTCAGCCCATTCAACAACTGGATTATCTGAAGTACTAACTCCTACGATAATGCCAATAGATTGGACATGAACAACTGTATCTCCAACTTGCATATTATACCTCCGGGTCGTGCAGATCTTCTGTGTCTGCTGTTAATGGTCGGCCAAAGAACTCATCGCCTTCAACCTCTGTAATGCCTGAGCCCTTTTTGATAGCATCGATAATCTCTGCCTCGAACTCTTCTGCTTTACCGCTATTCCAAATCTGCTCAAAGAAAGCATCTCGGCCTTGTGCCTTGATATCACGCCATGTGAACCATGCACCACCACGTTGTGCTACACCCAACAGGATGCCCATTCGAGCAAGGTCTCTGCGAGTGTCAATACCTGGGTGATCAAGGAATGCGCATGGTTGACTATAGAAGTCTGTCCAACCTTCACGAAGTGGTGGACCATAAGAGTTCTTTACAGTCTTCATAACAATAGGGAATCCTACCTGGGTATTCTCACCATTGATTTTATCGAAGTACTTGTCACTACCAGGACGTAAGTAAATACGTACAGACATAGCGTGCTTGACAGCGTGTCCACCAGGGGTCATCGGTCGGTTATACCCATCCATGTCGGCACGTAGCTGGTTCAAGTAGAACACAGTTACACCGTATAGATTGGCCAATGGAGCAACAGTCTGGACGTTACGCTTCATAACTGCAGCATTACCACCCATCTTGTCGTTCTTATCAGTGAGTTGTTGCATACTGTGTTTGGTAGCAGCAGCACCAACAGAGTCCCAAACAATAGCTCCTACCTGGTTACTCTTGATGAGAGCGACCATCATATCGGTACCAGTCTCAGCGTCTGGTGGTTGTACAACGATTAGGTTCTCGTCAACCTTAAGACCCAGCTTTTCTGCCCATTCAGGATTAAAACGGTGCTCCAGGTCGATGATAGCTACCATCTTCTCACCCTTGTAGTATTCGTAACAGTCCTTCAATGCAAGAATGGCGAATGAAGTCTTACCGGAGTGTTCCTTGCCAAAGACTTCGATGAGCTTGCCTTCAGGCCATCCACCAATGCCTAGCAGGTATGCCAATGCTGGTGTAAAGCATGGAATTGAATTAACTTTTTCAATATTGTTACCACGCATAACCAGTGGTTTGATCGATCCCTCAGGTGTGAACTTGTTAAGATCACTAATCAACTTATCAATTGCATCGGCCTTAGCCATAGTAGTACTCCAATTCTTCTACAATAAATTCTTCTACAGACATCTTATCTTTTTCTGCTGCTTGTTGCAAGGCTTTGTAAAGATAGCTATTGATTTCAATTGTCAATTCCATCTTCTTCACTTTCTATTTTATTGTACTCCGGTTCTACATCTGAGAACTGAATACAGCATCCGTCACACTCGTGTACTCCGTCTACAATGCCTTCGACAATTTTGTACTCATCGGGATCTGGGTGAAATAAGTGATGAGGGCATACACGGTACATCATCTTCATATCAGTTCTCCACATTTGTGGATAACGACGCATGCTGTGGTCAGTACGGTTGTGGATAGTGCAAACTTCCGTTTCACACTTTTCTGGTATGTGCACCGCCAATCGCATGCTACTATTTTCTAGTTGTTGATATTCATAATCACTCATCGTTAATTCTCCTCTGATGATACCCATTGGGTAGTTTGGTTCTTATTGCTTGGACACTGATGAGCTACCTGAGTGGCAATAGCCTTGATGCTTTCTTTGCATAATGGGCACTTCCATATTTTTGATGTAGTCATATTATTCCTTTCTTACTGTTGCTTTAAAGTTATCATTCATTCTTGAGCTTGTCAAGACGAAACATACTCCTAAGGCTTAAACCATCTTTCAACTTTTCAACCTCGACAAGTACAGGCATGCCAACTTGAATTTCAGATTTGATACGCTTATAGGTGTCGGGGAATGCAACAATCTGTACGTTATCATCTTTTGTGGTGACTTCAACTTCTTCGTCAAGATCTATTTCATTCTCTAAGTTATTAATTGGTAACTCAATCCAAACCTGGCACATCTCTGACCCGGGGTTCTTGCCCTTCTTGGTTACGAGTTCCTTTACTTGAGATATGATACCACCAATCATAGCCTTCTCTCCTTGAAACATCTTCTTTTCACCAGGGAAATTATGCTCTTCTTCAATTAATGAAATATAGTCAGCAAGAGGATCAATGCTAACCATAGTTCCCAATAACTCGTGCTCGTGTTGGCCCCTAGCCAATACATTTTCCTGTAAATCCGCGTAACAATCAAATCGACTAAGGTGACCAACGCAATAAGTGCAATCAGCATCGCAACTTTCATCATAATTCTTGTATTCCTTCCGTGCTTTTAGGTACTGCTGTAGTGCAGTTTTTGCATCACCACATAGGCTATCAAATACTCCACACTTAATCATAGCAAGAACCGCACGCTTATTTACTTTTCTTGACGGTACTCTCTCTACGAAATCTTCTATGCTGGTAAATGGTCCAAGTTTCTGAATCTCATCTGCACTACCAGCGATGAACTTAACGCTATTCAAACCATAGCGAATGCTACCAGACTTAGTAAGTGTAAAATTCCCACCGCTCTCATTGATATCTGGTCCAAGAACCTCAATGCCGATACGACGAGCCTCACGTGTGTATACCACGCTGTCCTTTGGGTTAGTGCGGAATAGTGCAGTCATGTACTCACTGGGGTAGTGATGCTTAGTCCATGCTGTCCAATAAGCTAGCATTGAGTAACCGTATCCATGGCTCTTGTTGAATCCATACATACCGAATGCACGCATGTCATCGAAGATTGACTTGGCGGTATCGATATCAATGCCAGAATCCACACACTTACGAATAAAAACCTCGGCTTCTTCAACCATATCCTCATAGTTGGACTTAGCTACTGCCTTACGTACACGGTCAGTCTCGACAATGGTATAACCTGCAAGTTCAACGCATGTTTCCATAATCTGCTCTTGGTAAACGAATGAACCGTAGGATACACTTAGAATCTTTTCAAGTTTAGGGTGCTTGTAAGTTACCTTACGCTTACCTTCACGCTTTTGCATGTACATCTCGAGAAGGTTCAAACCAGTTTCAATGTCAACTGACCTAGTAATACCAGGACGGTAAATAGCAATCATCGTACAAAGATCTTCGATACTACGTGGCTGAAAACGTTTTACTAAATTGCGTAGACTACCGGTTTCAATCTGGAATAAACCGATGTTATTGCCAGTGCAAACGCTGTCCCACACATCTGAGTCATTGTAATATTTATCCCAATTGTTATTCCACTCATAGAAGTGATCAAATGGCAATACGCCATCGTTATTTTCCTTGATAAGCGATAATGCAGACATTAAAGTGCTCAACGTACGCAAACCAAGCAAGTCAATCTTTACAAAACCAAGCTCCTCAACGTCGCTCATATCGAACTGAGTACGAATATCATCGTTAACAGGGCTATAGCGCAATGGCATAGAACCAATCAAAGTATCTTTGCTGATTACAATGCCTGCAGCGTGGGCGCTAGCGTGGCGAACATGATTGACAACGTCGGGCAATGCCTCAAACAATTTAGGATACTTGGCTATCCACGGAGAGAACTCTAAACGGTAATGTTTATAAGCAGTCTCCCAATCAGCTCCGCGGTTCTTTATATTCCAATCATCTTCGATTATCTCAGACATCTTGGCAGCATCATCCTTATCAATACCCATACCACGGCATAGGTCACGAAGAGCCTGACGAATACCAAGTGTGTTCAAAGTGCCAATACTTGCGATATTGTGCTTACCGTATCGCTTTTCAAGGTGCTCACGAACAAGGTGGCGCTCATTTTTAGGCATGTCGATATCAATATCGGGCATACTTACACGCTCAGGGTTAAGAAAGCGTTCAAAAATTAGATTGGCAGGGATTGGGTCTACCGTTGTAATGTCCATACAGTAAGCCAATAGTGATCCACCAACAGATCCACGACTAGGTCCTACTAGGAATTCGTTCTCTTTACTCCAGTTAATGATTTCCTGAACTGTTAGGAAATATCCTGGAAAACCACGAGTAATGATTACATCCATTTCATAATCAATGCGCTCACGGTATACAGAAAGTAAATCTTCTGATACGTGGCCTACAATTTTACGGTTAAACCCTTCTTCAACAATTTCACGGAGCTTACGCTCATCCATCTCTGGAGTGCTGAAGAACACGGGCATGCTACGCGCACCAGGTATTCGAGCATCACACAATTGTGCTATCTCGTTAGTACGACTAATAGCTTGATTGACGATGCTTTCTGGTAAGTAGCTCAAACGACTACGTGTCTCTTCCTCGGAGAAAATACATAGCTGGTTAGGACCATAACTAAAACGTGTTGGATCATTGATGGTCTTTCCCATCTGCACAGCAGTCATTAGCTCGTGAGCAAACCATTGATCAGGCTTTGCATAATGTGCATCACTTACAGCTAGGAGAGGGACACTATAATCGATAGCAGCCTCTGCTACGCGTAGGTTCCATTCATTGCTTTCAGCGTCGAGGTATGTATGCAGTTCCAAATGAAATCGATCACCGAAGATGGCTTGGTAACGACTGATGCGCTCAATAGCACGCTGGTAATCCCCATCGTCTTTTAAGTGTTTGCCTATACAACCGCCCATACAGCCACCGGTAACCATGAGCCCTTCGTTGTAACGCTCTAGTAATTCCCAGTCAAAGCGTGGATTGCCATAGTAGCTACCCTCGATGTAGGCGAGACTGGATAATGACCATAGATTCTCTAAACCTTTATTGTTGAGAGCAACAATAGTCATGTGATCGTAATTCTCACCCTTCTTACCAATTTTATCATGACGATTTTCAGTGAAGTAACCCTCCATACCAAAAATAGGTTTGATACCAGCTGCATCTGCTGCGTGCTGTAGGCGAAGATGACCACTACACTCGCCATGGTCTGTGATGGCTACAGCCTCTTGGTCTAATGAAACAACTCGATCTACGAGCTGATCCACTGTTTGTAGTCCATCCAAAAATGAATGTTCGGTGTGGACATGTAGGTGAACGAGTTTGTCAGTCATAATGATCCTTACTATAGCACGACTGACATAGTTAGGGGCCTAGAAAACCCAAATTATAGATTTAACCCTAACTATGCCAGTCGCAACATTATCACATTCTACTTATCTTTAAGGAATGTTTCAATCTCTTTTTGCAAGTCAATGACTCGCATATTCAGCCTCTGCATCTCAAGGTTATGGTAGTGATTCTCCACCATCTGCTCATTACGAGCTACCCAGTGTGGCTTTGGCATACTAGTCTTCTACGATAGCTAGAATGTGATCACTAAGGAACACCAAATAATCTTCGCCATCGATTTCAATACGTTGTGCAGCACGTCGTTCAAAAAGAACTTTGTCTCCAACGTTAATGCCTGTGGGCATCAACTGACCGTTCATTGCTGTACGTCCTGGACCAACTGATACTACTGTGCCAGTCTCAGGCAATGCTGTTGCTGAATCTGGAATATATAGACCACTATCGGTGACCTCTTCCACTATAGCAACTTTAATAATTACTTTATTTTCTAAAGCGTTTAATGACATTTTTATTCTTTCTTATAGATTGGTGAGAGTAGACCAGTGAGATTAATTCGGTAATAGAAAGGGAGGTAAAAGATTACCAACCAACCTCACTGATCTACTCTATTTGACTACTGTTGTTCAGCCATCTTCCGGCGCAGACGGTCTGCAGTAGTCTCTTCCTCGATAGCGACGAACTCTTCTTCACCGTATTCTTCNTCATCAACAGAGACTGCGG
>JGI24891J29808_1000703_pt1 | contig 12902 bp, 14 predicted proteins | sample FreactcultuFSWF8_FD_29808 | JGI IMG/M metagenome (IMG submission 29808) | reverse complement strand
GGCGCTGCTAACACTATGCAAATTGGGGTTACAATTGCTAATGGTACAAACTTTACCGCAAATACTATTACTTCTGCGTCAAAACCATTTTATTTTTTGGCAATAGGAGCTTAATATGAATATTACATATACAAGATCATACTCAAACGTTAAAGTGCACAATGTTAATGAATTAACCAATGTTGTTAATTCATTTTATTGTATTATTACTGGAACAGATTCGGATTCAGGCATTTCCACTCCTATCGGGGTTGACGTTATTCTTTCGGATTCTAATCCTGATCCAGCTACATTCGTTCGATTTCAAAATTTAACACCTGCAATTCTTGATGCATGGGTAGATAGTTATGTTGATGTTAACTATTACCAAAATTTAATTTCAGAAGGTATAANTAATATTGTCAATCCTCCATTTATGCCAATGGATTTACCATTTAGCCAATAAGGTTTAATTATGTCGACACTACAAGTAGCAAATNTATGGATGGAATCAACTGCCAATAATCGCATTCAAATGGGCGCAAGTAATAACTATGTATTTGTTGCAGGTGGCGCAAATACTATTGCAGTTAATAGTTCTGTTATAACTGTTAGTGGTTCTGTACAATCTACTAATAATTTAATAAATAGCCAAACTGCAAATTATACAGTATCAAATACAGATTCTGGTTCACTTATTCTTGGAACAAATGCAACTTCAATGACAATTACTATACCGAATACTGTTCCTGTTGGATTTAGGACGATTATAACTCGTATGGGTGTTGGTAACGTTGTTATTGGTAATGCTGCTGGTATCACTTTAGGTTCAAGAACAGGTGCTTATACTGTATTAACACAATACGGTACTGCTTCAGTGTTTATGGCTAATACTACTTTTGCTGTTGTTGAAGGAAATATTTAATGTCAACTGTTCAGATATTTCTCACTTCTGGTACTTCATGGACTGTTCCTTCTGATTGGAATAATTCTAATAACACGATCGAATGTATTGGTGGTGGGGGTGCTGGTGCTGCTGGCTATACTGATGCTGGCGGTGGTGGTGGTGGTGGTGCATATTCTAAAATTAGTAATCTAGCGCTCACTAGTGGCAGTAGCATCAATATTGTCATAGGTGCCAAAGGTACGGGCGTTAGCAATGCTAACGGGAATTCTGGTGGATTTACGGCGTTTAACGGCACAACTCTTTCTGGGGCATCTGTTTCTGCTGCTGGAGGTTCGGGTGGCGTAGGTGCCAGCAGCACCACGGCTGGTGGGGCAGGTGGCCCAACAACTGGTGTAGGAACAATAAAATACGCTGGCGGTGCGGGTGGTGGTAGTAGTTCAGATTATGCAGGATCAGGTGGTGGCGGAGCCGCTGGACCTCTTGGAGCTGGTGGGGTGGGCGGTACAAATGCCAGCAGTGCTGGACTAGGCTCAGGTGGTGGCGGCAATGGCGGCGGTACTGCAGGTGGCCATGGAAGTGCTACAGTCAATGCTGGTGGTAATAATAATGGCGGCACGGGTGGTGCAACTATTGGTGGTACTGCGGGAACAAATGGTGGTGGTGGTGCTGGTGGTATTTCTACAAGTACGACAGGTGGTGCTGGTGGTAACGGAACTGAATGGTCAGTTTCTTATGGTTCGGGTGGCGGAGCTGGTGGCAACTACTACGGAGTTAATGGCGGCGCGACTGGCGGTTTATATGGTGGCGGTGGCGGTGGAGGTGGTTACAATGCCTTTACAGGCTTGGGTGGGAATGGCGCACAAGGATTGATTGTCATTACGTATACTCCACTATCTAATAATATTTCTCCGCAGTTTTTAAGTTTTGCTTTTATATAAATGAATTGGGAAATAAAATAATTGTATAAATATAATAAAACAATAGAGGTATCAAATTGGTAAACTACGTTAAATCATCACAACTACCACATACAGCTTCTGTTAATACTGCTTCAGGTGGTGATAGGTTTTTAACTCTGACTAATCCATCATTAGCTAATGCTGCTCTACAGTCTGTTGACATGTCTGTATTGATCGCAGGTATAAGCACGTACTGGGTCAACACAGGTTCACCAATCATCGCAAACTCTATGACCGTCAACTCGTCATTCGTTGCAAACTCTTCTGGAGTATTTACTTCTAAACTAACGACTAACAATACTATCTCTACTAACTCTAATATCTTTGTTGGTAACTCTACAGTTAATACTAACATCGGTTGGAACAGCGGTGATACTTCACTGGCAGAGTTTGCTGGTAACGTCAATAACTACATTCAAGTGCTAGCATGGAATGCTAATGCATCTACTAATGCTTCTGCAGATTTCATATTATATGATAATATTGGTCCTTCTGGAAATAACTATGTTGACATTGGGATCAACAGTACTACATGGTCAAACTCTTCGTGGACTATCAACGGCCCTTCTGACGGATATGTATACACGGGCAACACCAACCTTGCTTTTGGTACAGGTAGCGCAAACTATTTAAATTTCTTTACAGGTGGTACACTTGCCAATAATGAAAGAATGCGTATCTCTCCTACTGGTAACGTTGGTATCAATAACACCAATCCAATTCATACACTATCTGTAAACGGTAACACTTATATTGGTAACACTCTTATAGTCAACGGCAACTTGACTGTAACTGGTAACGTTACTCTATCCGGGACGACTACCTATGTTAACTCGACTGTAATTACTACTAACGATTTAAATATTATCCTCGCTAATAATGCTACTACAAACACTCTAGCGAACAATGCGGGTCTTATTATTGGTACTTCTGCGAATCTTATCTATAACTCTACTGTGACATCTTGGCAGTCAAACGTATCATTTATCCCATCGACAAACAACTTGAACTTAGGTTCTACAACACAGCTATGGAACGTTTATGGAAACAATGGATTCTATACCGGAACTGTTAACTCTACTTCTTACACTGTTGGCACTAATTTTGTCGCCAACACTACTGGTGTGTTTGTTGGTAGTGCTGGATCCAATACTGTAGCTAACACGTCTGGCGTTTATACCACAGGTCTTGTTAACGCTGCTTCGATGAATACATCTACAATTTCAGTAGGTGGTGAAGAAGTTATTAATGCAACCGGTGTTTATACTCTTGGAACTGTTAACTCTACTTCTTACACTGTTGGCACTAATTTTGTCGCCAACACGTCTGGTGTTTATACTCTTGGTACAGTAAACGCTGCATCTCATACAGTCGGAACTGCTGTTGTTGCTAACGCTACTGGTGTTTACACTACGGGCACTGTTAACGCTGCTTCGATGAATACAACTACAATTTCAGTAGGTGGTGAAGAAGTTATTAATGCAACCGGTGTTTATACTCTTGGTACAGTAAACGCTGCATCTCATACAGTCGGAACTGCTGTTGTTGCTAACGCTACTGGTGTTTACACTACGGGCACTGTTAACACTGCTACATTTACCGCTACTACTTCTGCAAACGTTGGCGCTAATATTCAGATTACTACATCTGCAATTACAGTTGGTAATTCTTCGCTTGCTACTTCTGTATCTGTTTCTGTATCAAACAATACTTCTAACGTTCAGATTACACCTGCAAATATTACAGTAGCAAACTCTACTGTTTCTTCAGTTCTTGGTAACGGAACAATATCTGTTGTGAATGCAACAGTTACTTCTAACACTTTAACCCTTGGTACATCAAATGCTTCTGGACATACAACATATGGTTCTGCAGGTTATACATATTTACCTAATGGATTAAAAATGATGTGGGGAGCAATTACAACTGCAAACTCAACTGCTAACATTGTATCATTTGCAGCACAAACAGGTTTTGCGTTTACAACTAACTGTTTTTCATTAACTGTAACATCAAATGCAGTAGCATCTGTTCCTGCAGCGTTTACTGTAAATGCTACAAACTTCACACTAATAACAAACAGTGTTACGGCATCAACGGTATCATTTATGGCTATCGGTATCTAATTTTAACGCCAACAGGGAGAGTGAACTTTGGCTGACTCAAATTTCGTAGTAAAAAATTCATTAACAGTAAATTCTAGTTTTGTTGCAAACTCAAGTCAAGTATCACTTGGTACAATAAACGCAACATCTAATGGTGTGCTCTTAACTACATCATCATTAACATTTGGTAATTCATCTGTTAATGCTAGTATAAACACAACATCGTTTTCAGGTACATCTAATAACGCAACTAACTTAGGTGGCGTTGCCGCATCTGGTTATGTTAACACGTCTGGTAGTTATACACTCAGTAACAGTATTACTTTTTCTAGTAATATAATCGTCGGAAAGGGCATTGCGTCTACTGGTAATACTATTGCACCTGCCGTTCAAGCAAACGGAGGCGGAACTTTTGGTAATGGTGTTAATGCAATATCAAATAGAGGAACTGCATTAAGCGCAACTATAAATGGCCCAGGNGGTTATGGATTAGTCGTAACATCTGTTAGTTCTNCAACATCTCTAGCGCAATTTGCAAATAGTACCGGTNCTGTAGTAAATATTGATAACTTAGGTAATATTGTAACAGGCGCCAGTATTCAATCTGCAAACAATGTAATCAACAATCAAACAGCAACTTATACAGTAGCTAATACAGATTCAGGTACAGTTATTCTTGCATCTAATACTACTTCAATGAATGTTGCAGTTTCAAATACACTTCCTGCTGGATTTAGAGTTATGGTAACTCGTACAGGTACTGGTAATGTTATCATTGCAAATACTCCAGGTGTTACTTTGGGTTCAAGAACAGGAGCATATACTATAACAACTCAATATGGTTCTGCTTCTATTTTTATGGCTAATACAACTTTTGCTATCATTGACGGAAATATTTAAATGATTGCTTCTTATATAAACGCAAATACAAATATTGTTGAAAATATAATTATGGCCGATGCTAAAATTGATAATGTACCAACAGGTTATTTTTTAGTAAACATCGCAGAAAATATATCATGTGATATTGGTTACACGTATGACGTTTCTTCTAATACTTTTGTTCGGGTATAATTTATGACAACAACAGTAATATTCCTTACTTCTGGTACTTCTTGGACTGTTCCTTCTGATTGGAATAATTCTAATAACACGATTGAATGTATTGGTGGTGGCGGGTCGAGTGGAGTATTTACTCATGGTTCAAGTGCAAATCAATGCGCTACTGGTGGTGGAGGTGGTGGATATGCAAAAATATCAAACTTATCTCTTTCTTTAAACGCAAGTATCTTAATAAACATTGGCATCGGTGGAGCATCCGTAAGTGCTTCAGGATCAGGGGGCCAATCAAATGGTAATACTGGAGGAACCACGTGGTTTAATGGAGCAAATGCATCAGTAGCTTCTGTTAGTGCAACAGGCGGCGGAGCGGGTCTTGGATATGGTTCAACAAATGCACCAGCAACTACAAATGGAGGTGCAGGTGGTACTGGTACTGGAACTGTTACACATTCTGGTGGTAAAGGAGGAACTGTTACTGGTGCATTAGTTTATGGAAATTCGTTAACAGGTGGTGGAGGAGCAGCAGGTTTAAATGGAAATGGCAATAACGGAGGTAATGTTACCGCTGCTAATTCCGTGAGTTTATGTTCTTCTGGTGGGTCTGGTGATGCAGGTTTCGGGGGAACATCAGGTGTTGGAAATACTGCTGGAAATGGCAGCGTTGGTGGCAATGGAGCTGAATATACTACCGTTGGTTCAGGTGGAGGCGGGGGCGCAGGTTTTGTTGCATCATCAACAGTATATGGAGGAAACGGTGGATTGTATGGAGCCGGTGGAGGAGCTGGTGCAGCCGCATCAGGATATACAGTGTTTGGCGGCGCAGGTGCACAAGGATTGATTGTCATTACATATACTCCACTATCTAATAGTCCTTCTATACCACAATTCTTAACTTTCACTTTTGTTTAATTGATTGATCTTTTCAAGTAATTCTACTTTAACTCTATTCAATACCATATCCAATTGAACTTCATTTAATGGTGTATCGTCTTGCGTTTGAATTAATAACGTACTAACCATTTCGGCAGGATTACCATCAATACGTGCAAGGATATTCAATTCAACTTTCATAATATTCTCCATAGTTTATGAGGTTACTATTATTTATAAATAGGATAAGTAGTTTTATTAGAAACAGGAAATAAAATATGGCAGTACCTAAAGACAGAGCATCGTTCGTTGAATATTGCTTAAGAAAGCTCGGTAAACCTGTAATCGAGATCAACGTCGATCCTGATCAAGTAGACGATCGTATTGACGAAGCATTACGTTATTTTTGGGACTATCACTTCGACGGCGCCGATAAGATCTACTACAAGTATCAGGTCACAGCACAAGATATATCCAATCGATTCATAACTATGCCAGACAACATTATTGGCGTAGTAAACATCTTCGAGATCGGACAGTCACTAAACACTAATAACCTATTTAACATCAGATACCAGATCGCGCTTAACGATCTATATACTCTAACATCAGTATCGATGGTTCCATACTATATGGCTATGCAACACGTTCAGTTCTTAGAACAGATACTAGTCGGCAAGCAACCACTGAGATATAATCGACATCAGAACCAACTGTTCATTGACATGGACTGGACTATTATAAACGTTAACGACTATCTTATAGTTGAAGCATATCAGATCGTAGATCCTGACGTGTATACTCGTGCTTGGTCTGATAGATGGTTAGCAAGATACGCCGAAGCACTGATCAAGCAGCAGTGGGGCCAGAACCTTAAGAAGTTTGAAGGCATGCAGATGCCCGGGGGTCTTAAGTTCAACGGTCAGAAGATCTTCGATGAAGCTACACAAGAGCGCAAAGAGTTAGAGACAGAAATGATCTATACTTACAGCTTGCCCGCTGCAGATATGATAGGATAAAATATATACTATGGCTACGAATTTTTTTTTCAATAACTTCAAATCTTCTCAAGAGCAACAGCTGCTTGAGAACTTAATTATTGAATCTATTCAAATTTATGGTGAAGACATGGTCTATATACCTAGGATCATTAATAACTATGATTCTATATATGGCGCAGACGACCAGTCTAGTTACTCTAAATGGTATCCTCTAGAGATATATATTAAATCCGTAGATGGGTTCGGTGGTGATGGTAGCTTTATGTCTAAGTTTGGTCTAGAGATCAGAGATCAAGTAATCTTCTCCGTAGCCCAGAGAAGATTTAACGATGAAGTCGGGTCTAATACTAAACAGCCTAGACCAAACGAAGGCGACTTGATATACTTTCCGTTGAACAACAAATGTTTTCAAATAAAGTTTGTTAATAAGTTTGAGATGTTCTATCAGCTTGGTACTCTACAGACATGGGAGATGACGTGTGAATTGTTTGAGTACTCTTCTGAACAGCTAAATACCGGTATAGCGGCGATTGATAATCTTCAACAGAAGTTCGATCTCAATCAGACTAATTGGACTATCGACACACAAGACGGATTTCCTATCCTTACTCAGGACGGTGACTATATTGTACTAGAGGGCGCAGACATTAAGAAAGTCGATGCTGCTTCTGATAACGAAGAGCTACAGAGAGAAGCTGCCGTGTTCGTTGATTTTACTACACTCGATCCTTTCTCTGAAGGAAATTTGTAATTTTTAAAGGTAACTAAAATTGTTCGGTCAAACATATTATTTCAGCACTATCAAGAAGTACGTAGTACTCGTCGGATCACTGTTTTCTGACATTAAGATAGTTCGAACCGATGCCAGTGGTGCACAGACAGGACTAATAAAAGTACCGGTATCTTATGCTCCTAAAGATAAGACGCTGCAGCGTGTTATACAAGATCCAAACATCGATAGACCTACAGCAGTAAACGCGATGCCTATGATCTCGTTTGAGATGGGACAGATCAAATATGATGGTGACCGCAAACTAAAGACTATAGGAAGATCTGTTACTACAGGTGTAGATCCTAATACGTTTAATTATCAGTATAATCCTGTACCATATAATTTCGCTTTTAAAGTATTCATATACGCCAAGAATGCAGAAGACGCCAATAAGATACTAGAGCAGGTTCTTCCGTTCTTTACTCCGGACTGGACTACTAAAGTAGAGTTGATACCCGAGTTAAACGAACTAAAAGATATACCTATAATTCTTGACTCCGTTAGCTATGAAGACAACTATAGCGCTGATTTCGAGAAGCGCAGGGCTATTATATGGACTCTAAATTTGAACTTGAAGGGCTACTTATATGGTCCAGTAAAGAGCTCTGGTGTTATTAAGTTTATCAATACTACTTTCTACCTACCAAACGTTCCTGATGGCCAACTAAAGAATGCAGTCGAAAATACGAATCCCGGTGAAAGGATAACTATACAGCCCGGATTAACCGCCAACGGTCAGCCGACGTCCAACGCGGCCGCTACTGTACCATACAACACTATCAACGTAACAGATGACTTTGGCTATGTTGATATAATATACGATGAGAACCAGTTGCAATGAACGATGAAGAAGATAATGAACATATTGACAATAAGCTAGGAATAACAAACAATATTAGCACTATATTTTCAAAAGCGCATGATGATAGTGCTGCTGCTGATTTTGAGATAGCTAGAGCCAATATACACAACATAATTGACAACGCTCAAGAAGCTATGCATAAATTAGCTCAGATTGCAGATAGTTCACAGCACCCACGCGCTTATGAAGTGTATGCTAAACTAATGGACAGCGTGTTGCAAGCTAATAAAGACTTACTCGATCTTCAAGCGAAAATACGCGAGATTAAGTCAGCTGACGAACCCGTTAACGGGGCTGTAACAAAAACAATCAATAATAATATGTTTGTAGGTTCTACTGCCGAACTACAGAAGATGATAGAAAGTATGAAAAAATGAGTGAACTGGATAACAAATTTAAACATCTTAAGGGTTATAACGGTAACATCCTTCTAAAGAGGGAGAACCAGGACATTGAGTGGACTGAAGACTTAGTTATCGAGATCATTAAGTGCTCGAGTGATCCAGTATATTTTACTGAAACTTACATGAAGATCATCAACATCGACGACGGTCTAGTAAACTTTAAGTTGTATCCATATCAGAAAAAGATGTTAAAGTCTTTTGCCGACAATCGTTTTAATATCATCACTACCGCGCGACAGGCTGGTAAGTCAACAACGACTTGTGCTTTTATCCTATGGTATATACTATTCAATCCAGAGAAGACCGTAGCGCTACTGGCCAACAAAGGTGACACGGCACGAGAGATCTTAGGTCGTATCCAACTTGCATATCAACACCTTCCTAAATGGCTCCAGCAGGGTGTCAAAGAGTGGAACAAAGGGTCGTTCGTACTAGAGAACAACTCGCGTGTCATTGCGGCTGCAACATCTTCTGACGCAATTCGTGGTTACTCTATCAACCTACTGTTTATCGACGAAGCAGCGTTCATTGAAAACTGGGAGTCTTTCTTTACTTCTGTGTATCCTACTATCTCGTCTGGTAAAGAATCTAAGATCATTCTGGTCTCTACACCAAACGGCTTAAATCACTTCTATAAGACTTGGATCAACAGTGACTTTAAAGAAAACGTTAATGGATATGCTGGCATTCGTGTTGGATGGCGAGACGTCCCAGGACGTGATGAAAAATGGAGACACAATACTCTAGCTTCTATGAACTTCGATCTCGAGAAGTTCTCGCAAGAATATGAGTGTGAATTTCTCGGTTCGTCAGGTACACTTATTGCAGGTTGGAAACTTAAAGAACTTGTTCCTAGATCTCCTATAGTAGAACGTGAAGGTCTCATACAATATGCTCCTCCAGAAAAAGAGAACGTATATATAATGGTATGCGACGTCTCTCGCGGCAAAGGATTAGATTATTCTGCATTTCAATTGATCAACGTCAGTAAGATGCCTTATCAACAGGTTGGATTATACCGAAACAATAATGTTACTCCTGTAGACTATGCGGAAGTCATCCATAGGGTAGCTAAAGCGTATAACAATGCTGCAGTTTTAGTAGAAGTCAACGACATCGGCGAGCAAGTATCTCATACTCTGCACTACGACTTTAGCTATGATAACGTTCTATTTACAGAAAACGCGGGTAGGAGCGGAAAAAGAATCACTTCTGGTTTCGGTGGAAAGGGCATCGACAAAGGTATTCGCACAACAAAGATTGTTAAGTCAGTAGGCTGCTCTATACTAAAGCTGCTGGTTGAACAGAACCAATTAATAGTAAACGATTTTAATACTATACAAGAGTTTGCAACATTCTCTAAAAAGGGTGTATCATACGAAGCAGAGTCAGGTGCTCATGATGACTTAGTCATGTGTCTAGTACTTTTTGCATGGTTATCCGAACAGCAATATTTTAAAGACTATACAAATATCAACACACTAATGTCTCTTCGTGAAAAGTCTGAAGATGATCTAGAACAAGATATGGCACCATTTGGATTTATGGATGATGGCAGAGCAGATTATGACGAAAGTATTGAAAAAATAGTGCCCGACGCTTGGATGTGGAATACAAAAGAAGATTTCTAGTTGATACGCTTTGCGCAAAGTGGGTTAGCTATAAAAGAAAGCTTTTAATAAATAAAATTAAATGAATCTATGTCCTAACAAAAAGGAAAAAATATGGCTATTCAACTATCTCCTGGCGTAAATATTGCCGAAATTGATCTAACTACTGTCGTTCCATCAGTTTCTACTTCGATTGGTGCGATTGCTGGTGTATTCCGCTGGGGTCCAGTCGGCGTTGCAACACTAGTTGACAACGAATCTACTCTAGTTAAACTGTTCGCGGCTCCTACATCTTTAAATGCAGAGACTTTCTTCACTGCAGCTAACTTCTTATCGTATACTTCTGCACTATATGTAGCGCGTGCTGCTAATACTTCTGGTGCGACTCCTGTAGTATCGGTTTCTGCTACTTCGGGTAACAGTACTCTTATTATGGCTAATACTGCTTCGTTGTCTGCAAATATGTACGTAACTCAGACTAGCAACTCTTCTGTAGTACTCGCTGGTAACAACGTTTATATTGCATCGGTAGTTAACTCGACTGCCGTAACGTTATCTTCTAACGCTTATGTCGTTGGTACAAATTCAGCTTTTAACCTTTACTTCGGTAATCCACAGACTACATATACTGCGGTTGGTTTTGATTCACTATCTTCTAATNCTTATGTTGCTAACTTAGCCAGCCAAATCGTTACCAATTCTAACACATATCTATATCCAGTAGACGGTTCGTTTGCTACAGGTATTATATATCTTGCAAAATATCCAGGAGCCATGGGTAACTCACTGCGCGTTTCAGTGTGTGATAACGCTAACTCTTTCAGCTCTAATATTACAATTGCAAACACTATTACATATTCTGTCGGATCAAATAATACAACTGTAGTATTAGCTAATAACGCTGCGGCACTATCGCTGCAGAGTTCATTTGTGTTAAACGATAAGATCCTTGTAGGTAATTCTTCTATTGGTTATCAGTATCTACAGATTTCGAATACTACTGTCACTGGTACTAACGTTGCATTTTCATTCGTGGCGCCTTATAGACTTTCTACTGCATACACTTCAAATACAAATATCCAGCGCTTCTGGGAATTCCATAACGTATTTGGAACTGCACCCGTACAGTCACAGTATCAGACATCCTATGGTAACACTTCTGCGATCGATCAAGTACACGTTGTGGTAGTCGATAACGGCGGACTGTTCACTGGTACTCCTGGCGCCGTTCTTGAGTCTTTCAAAGGACTATCTAGAGCAACAGATGCAAGAAATGCTGACAATAGCACGAACTACTATAAGACAGTAATCAACAACACTTCTGCTTACATCTGGTGGGCTAACGATCGTGCTTCGGCTGTTTCTAACACAGCTATCAATCTAGCAAGTTCGACCTCATCTGCTCCTGCAGAAGTGCAATTCTCTCTTGGCTCAGATGGTTATGGTGAAACATCAGTATCTCTATCTACTCTTGCTTCTGCATATAATTTGTTTGCATCACAAGAAAGCATCGGTGTCGATATTATCATGCAGGGTTATCCAGCCGGCGCGATCGGTCAGACGTACCAGCTAGCCAACTATATCACTGATAACATTACATCGATTAGAAAAGATTGTGTACTAGTTATCTCTCCTGATAAGAGCAACGTTCTTAATAACACCGGCGCAGAAGCTACTTCACTCGTGTCTTGGGTTTCTAACNTACGTACGTCATCATATTCGATCATCGACACCGGTTATAAATACCAGTATGATCGTTACAATGACGTATATCGTTGGATCCCATTGAACGGCGATATCGCTGGTCTATGTGCGCGCACAGACAGCACAAACGACGCTTGGTGGTCTCCTGCAGGTTTCAATCGTGGCCAGATCAAGAACTTCGTAAGACTTGCTTATAATCCAAGTAAAACAGACCGCGATCTTCTGTACAGCAATAATATCAATCCAGTAGTTACATTCCCTGGTCAGGGTACTGTACTATATGGTGATAAGACTTACCAGACACAGCCTTCTGCATTTGACCGTATCAACGTGCGTCGTCTGTTCATTGTTCTAGAAAAAGCGATCTCTACTGCTGCGAAATACTCACTGTTCGAGTTCAATGACACTTTCACAAGAGCGCAGTTCGTAAATCTGATAACACCATATCTACGCACCGTGCAGGGTCGCCGCGGTATTACTGACTTCTTAGTTGTCTGTGATACAACAAACAACACTGGCCAGATCATCGACAGCAATCAGTTTATTGGAGACATCTACATTAAGCCTGCTCGTTCGATTAACTTCATCCAGCTTAACTTTGTGGCAGTTGGTACAAGCGTTCAGTTCTCTCAGGTAGTTGGCCAGTTCTAGAATATTTACTTTACTA
>JGI24891J29808_1000701_pt1 | contig 13017 bp, 18 predicted proteins | sample FreactcultuFSWF8_FD_29808 | JGI IMG/M metagenome (IMG submission 29808) | reverse complement strand
AAGGAAGCCAACCAGGAGGTTCCCGCTTTCCTCGAGACTGTCGCTCGTGAGGGCACTGGCTTTGGCGGCGGCCGTGGCGGCCGCGGAGGCGGTGGTCGTGGCCGTGGTGCTACTGCTACTCGCGATGTCCGTAGCTTCGGCGGCGGTTCTCGTCCCGCATACGCTGGATCCCAGTGGGGTGGCAGCGGCGGTGGTGGCTTCGGCGGCGCTTCTGGCGGTGCTGGTGGCTACGGTGGCGGCATGGGCGGTGGTGCTGGCTACGGCGGTGGTATGGGTGGTGGCGGTAGCTACGGCAACCCCTCCGGTCCTTCGGGCCCTGGCGCCAACTCTTGGTGGTAGACTCCCAAAGCTCGCCAATGATCGACCGACCTGCATTTCTCGGTCACTCGACCTTCTGGTCACAACTTTTCCTTTCAATCTTTGATTTCCCCGGCTTTTTCTCGTTCCGCGGTCCTTCCCTGGACGTCGAAACACTCACGGATCGATGGACGCGGTCCTTGCTCATACCCCCAGTCAGCATGATAGACAGCGTTGATTTTTCTTCATTCTCAGCACGGAGACGGCGCTCATCACGGTTTACGACTTTCTTCACGGCCTTGAGCGTTCTTATATGAAACGCTCGATGCACTCGACGAGCGTGGTATCCGGTCTGGGCAGATGAGGCTCCAGAGGATTCGGACATTTTTCGATACCAGTTGTGCTTTTCTACGTTTTACTCTTTTCCTTTTCAAATAATGATCCTGGCATTTCATGTTGCATCACGAGGCTCTGGGCATCTGGATGGGCGTTCTCATGGGACGCTTGGCCAGGCTGGGCTATGGATGATGTTACGGCTGTCGCATATGGCATGGGCAGCTTTCTCTTTTTTCGCTTTCGGATGGATACCCCAAACTTTATAGACTTTTTTCATCTGGAGGCAGAAAGGAACAGGCATGGCAAAATGGCTGCCTGCAAGGGATATGCTGGTCGTTCGGCAGGATCAATCCCAAAAAAAAGTTACTTCTTACTCTTACCTCCCATGTTTCGAGTGTCGATCTAGATGCGCAAATTAAGGCATTTTCTTTGAGCTTCTCTACCTCTGTGTGTTGTGCAATGTGATGATGGGCAGTTTGAAATTAATTATCGAATCTAGGAAGATTGTGCTGCAAATGCGTTCTGTTGGGTCTTCGAGTGTTTCGGTCAGCGGTATGGGCATGCTTGGAGAGATTTGGTGGTTGTATGGCTTCCCCGGAGAGCGGAACGTCACAGGGAAAGCGGACGGGACCACCCGCAATTGGTATGAGATGGAGTAGAGGACGAGTAGTGTCACCTTCTTTCCCATCACATCACCAATACACCCGCGAACGGCATCTCATAGAAGTGCGCCATGGTGGAGCAGGATTCGCGCAGTAGTCTGCGACACATCCTCGCCGACGAGCCCGTCGAACAGAGCCCAAGACCAGCACCACCGGCGACACCAGCATCGGCACCAGCAGTGCGAGCCACATCAGCAGCTGCGACAGGCGATCACGAGTCATCACCAGGCCTCAAAGGCGACAAGGACGACGAAAATGAAGCCGAAACTCCGCTATACACATCGACGACGCAAACAACCAGGCGCAATGCCAACGGCAGCGTATCATCAGTCTACTCAGGAAACAAGATCCGTCATTTGAAGAAGGAGGACGGTGTACCGCTGTGGCGCAAGGACATTCAGTATGATTTCCTCGACATTGTCTTCAAGGACGAACAGCGCGTCTTTACGCGATACTCGGACAATGAGAAGGGTCATACGTTTGCCGAGATCTACGTCGATGCCATGGCCAAGAGCAGCAAGTGCAGCAAGATCCTCAAGGAGAAGCTCAAGGAAGACCTCGACTCGGCCATCACCATGGCCATGGTCTGTCTCCTTGTCAACGTTGGACGCATGAATACAACTCTCAACTTCTTCCCAGAGATGCGCGCCCAGCTACGAACCTACCACTCGATCCCTGCTCTGCAGGCTCACCAAGATCCGAACGCCTACAAGCAGCTACAAGATGCGCCTCGTCTCAAATCCATCCTCAAGGGCGCTACTGAAGACACACCTCAGCCAGGCACCATCGAAGACATCCGTCACGCCTCGATACCACGAACGAACCCAGTCAATCTGATCTTTGTCTTGTCACAGTATGCTCCTAAGATATCAGAATTACACTTCAACCATCCTCGCGACTTTTTCGATCTCGTCATGCGCTCCAGCTTGAGTAGTAAGAGCAGAGCTACCGCCTTCCTCTGGCTCATGTGGTGGTACCTTGAGAGCGACTTCTCTGATGAATCCGCCCTCAGGAATCCCTTCGGAGCTGGCTGTGAGCCTGAAGGTGGCGGTCGACCCATCAAGGTGCCTCCACTCGAGAGCTTGACCGAGGAACAGGCTGCTTTGGAGAACGTTGACAGCCAAGAAGAGAAGGAGTATGGAGAACAGAAGCGCAAGGAGAGAATCGCAATTGTCGCCAGCGAGCCGAGTCCTGCCATGACGGCTCTTAAGCGAGCCAGAAAGGGTATGTTATGCTTCCATGTCTGAGAGACTAAAAGCTAACTTGGGAGAACAAAAAGAACGCAGTCTGTTTGCGGCGGGTCTCGGTAACGATGCGAACTCGGACGCTGGAACCAAGACCCCCAGCCGCGACTTTGACTCTCCAGCACCTCAGGGTATGTTCTTGCTTGGATGCCATATATATTGGTAGCTGATGTCGATGCAGATTCAATGCGCAGGACGTATGCCGGTAGTGACTACACACGTTCCCCATCGCCGCCCACAAGCTCTTTCCAAGCTGTCAATACCATCTCTAAGCCTCCGACATCAAGATCGTTCCCGGCCGAGGTCGATGAGAAGGATCCTGAGCTACGCCACCTGGCTTCGCCCTCGGTTGGCACGCCACAAGCCGCAACATTGCCAAAGAAAGGCGCCGGACGAGGTAACTGGACCACCAACATACACCACCCTTTTCTGCTACCCCATCCTGTTCACACCTCCCCTCCTGCCCCTGATGCCATGCCGGATAGCGTTTATCTGCACTCCCAACGGGACCACCTCCCGACATCTCCGTACCTACTCCAGACACGGAACCGTCCGCTGACATCACACCAAAAAGCAGTCAGCGATTACCGCCGTGTGCGAATCAACCAAATCCTCGATACTGGTATTAGAAGGCGCCATATCGCAGCTAAACGCGAACGACAAGAAGAAGGCATATTGTTGCGCGCCTGGAAGAGGATCCGCATGCTGCCCTCAGGCTGGGACAGCGAGGATGAAGGCCCCGCCGAGAAAGGTAAAGATGACTCCAAAGACAAGGACAAGGATGATGGTGGTGCATCCAGGGGAAGGTCAAAAGAGGAAGAAAAGGCTGCTGCAGCCCTCCGTCGTGCTGCGGGTGGTGTTCGCATCCTTGGTGGTTTCGCCTTGCCACTGACGGACAAGGAACTTGAGCAAGAGAAGCAGCGTCCATTGAACAGCATTGCAAACGTTTCGAGGGATGATGTTGGCGAAGAAGCTCTGTACTTCTCTCGAGCATTCTCGCTTGGAATGGTCCAACTTGACCGCGAAGAGAATGATGATGAGGACAGCCACCTGTTACTTCCTTCACCGCCTCTCAAACCCGTCGACGACATGGAAGACGAGCGAGAGCTGCAAGCTATGGATGAGATTGCTGCTACAATAGTCAAACCCAGACAAGGCAGGAAGAGTCGCGGCGGAGGTGGAGGTGCGAGCAGAAAGTCAAAAGGCGGCGCAAGCAAGGCGGCAGGAGAGACCAAGGATGGAACCCCAGTCGATTCAAGACTCTCTGCTGCACAAGCAGACAACGAAGCTGATGATGAAGATATGCATGACGAGGGCAATGTCACTATTGGTCCGAGTGCAGAGTTGGACGACGATGAGAGAGAATTGCTTGGCGAGGCAGATACTGAAGATGAAGAAGAGGATGAAGACAACATGGATGAGGACTAGTTGGCATTGCATGAAGGTGTGTATCGCATATTTTTGCTTGAGGATGGAGCTGGCTATGGAGCTTTCGTTACTGTACTATCATCACACATGCTGCAAAAGCTCTTCGTTGTCCTCATATCCACCTGCTGATTCACCCAATATGCGACCTTGACATAAAGATGAGCCTGGTAAGTATTGTAAGTCTTTTCGGGTTGAATCTTTCGAACGTGCCGAACTTGCAGGTGTGAGGAAAGGACGGTCACTCATTTCACTGATACGTGCATTGCAGATTTTAGCACCAACCAAATTCACTTTGGCAGCCACGACTCACCTCAGCTCGGCATCTTTGCTCCCTGACTTTACTTCCGCTTCGGTCTTTCTTCAGTCACGACCCTCGATCTGGACCAGTACTTCTTTCCTCCGGTAGTTCTCTTTTGAGGGCTCTCTCTTCTCTCATGTTTTTCCTCAATCAACAACATTCGAACATCATCAACGACTTCTACCTCAAACAGAACGCTGTCTATCATGTCTTCTACAGCTGGTCTATCTACTTCTTCACATACGAACAGCGTCAATCGCAACCCCAACAAGTTCTCACGCACACGCTCGAAGGCCGCTTCTGTTCTATCCAAAAGACCAACTCAGTAAGAGGCTTGATTGCTCACTCGACTGATCTTGGACTTTACTGACACTAGTACTAAGTGAGTGTTTCGGCAGCATCGTAACTGTCGAGGTCGGCCCTGAGCAAAGATCGTTCGCCATCCACAAGGACTTGCTCTGCTTCTACTCCGACTACTTCCGCGCTGCATTCAACGGGTCGTTCAAGGAGGCAGCTGAGGGCAAGATTTCCCTTCCCGACTGTGACGCCAAAATCTTCTACATCTTCAATGGATTCCTCTACACCCGTGAGCTCTGCAGCGAAGCAGGTAAAACTGGTCTCGAGTTGTCAAGCACAACTCTATCAGAGCTCTGGGTCTTCGGCGACGTACACCTTGTACCCGCTCTTCAGAATCTGGCCATTGATTGTCTGATCGGAAGGGTTCAGACACTTGGATCTCTGCTTAACACCAAGATTCCATACATCTACAGGCGCACAGTGGCTGGATCTCCTTTGAGAAGAATGGCAGTTGATTGGGAGGTCTGCAGTCCGTCTGTGACTGAAGATAATCTCTCATGCTGGCCTCGCATAGGCCTTATTGAGCTTGCGATCGCTCTCTCGTCCAAGCAAGCAGAGCACCGCAGCTTCAGAACCCTACTGCAGAGTCGAGGCAAGTGTTACTATCATGTTCATTCTGAGGGAGAGCATTGCTAGATGAGGAAGTGTCGTACAGGAAGACGTGCACCGGGGGAAAGTCTCAGGAATTCGACCACAATTTATGGTTCCACTCACGTCCCACCACCTGACGGACAAGTTGCACTCAGCAACCGGCTAGTTTACATAGTTGCCATCATTCCTGATTTGCCAACTAAATCCATCATTATCGACAAATCTGCCAAATCCATTAAATCATCGAACCATTGGGCTCTTGAGGCAAAGAGTCCAGGGAATGCCCTCATCACGCCCACCCGTCTTAGGAACAAATATAAGCCTTGTGAACTTGGGACTGAATCGTGTGAGGGGTTTTCCGAGTTGCCTCTCTAGTAGCAGCCGTAGTCGGAGCAATATTTGATATTGCCAAACTATTCTGGAATCCGGTCAGTCCTATCAACTATGATCGTGAGGACTGCGAAATACTTACCTAATGTCCTGTACATGATCATCAGTGTAAGGGACTTTGGTCGAAATCGATCTCTGCAATTTTTCATGGGGAATGTCGACCCACGCCATCGATAATGATGACATGACATGGCAATCCCGTTCTCTGATGCTCTGGCTGGGCTTATACCACCATTGACTGTTGTCATGGCTAGTATTATCGTTCATCGTATGACAATAATCGCTTCGACTTCACGACTCTGGTCAAACCACCAGTGCAAGAGGGTAATTGTAGTGCGTGGACCGTCTCGCACCACTTCGCCTGCCCGTCACTTATGAGTAAAAAAACACCTAGGAGGGATGGGAGAATTATTTTTTCGAAATTGGTTGGTCATGATTTGTTTTGTATGTCGTGTATTGATGGAGCTATTTGCTTATATGTGTAGCAATGTTCGGCGACTATGGTACCTTGACTCCCCCCTTGTTCGTCATGCAATGTGTGCTTTGTTCGACACCTTGCTATTTGAGCTTGATAGAGAGATCGTGGATCGTTTCAAAGCTTGTATGGCTTGTTTTTGGACAGCGGCAGATCGCATGGTTGAGAGTAGCACGATGAAACCACACAGACACTGTAATCGCAAGTACTACTTTCTCGCTGAGATCCCTTTGGTCACAGGGATTTGTGCTGTGGAGTTTGAACCTCCTAATCTCGTGGTTTGGGGGCCGGAAATCCTATGATGACCTGACAACCTCCATCTGCTGAAAGATAGTCTGAGCTGGTGACTAGCTGCTCTTTCTTCAAGACGTTCTTGTAGTCAAGTTTGCCTGGTGTGTTGAGGTGGAAGACGACATCTGAGATACCTGGACGTCCAGTTGGTAGCCAAGCTACTTGATCCAAAGGAAAATCGCAGGATCGAAATACCCGAGAAACCAATGTGAGAGGGCTCCACTGATGATTAAAGCTCAGACCAGAATCCAGCATGGGATGTTGAGTAATTGTACTTCATCATTACTCGTATGCCATGTGCTCTCTCAAGACGACATAAGCTTCAGAACTGTCGTCCGGTCTGGTCTTGCTCTGTGGTGGATTCAAATCACTAGCCACTAAGGCATGACATCAAGGTGTGCACGTGTTGAGGAAACACAGTGGGTGTACGACCTCACACGATGGATGAGAATATACGTCTCGCGAGCCATAGCATGACGACTAGACCCAGCAAGGCTGCCGTGACAAGCATGATGGCCATTCCTTCCCTCATGTCGATTGCGTCGGAGAGGGTGAGTCGAGCCATCTTCCTGTGCTTTTTACGAGTGTGCCAATGGTCGGTATTCACCGCCGAAGCGGGAACGGTCCCATCTGCGCCGTCCAAGGTGGTGGTAGCGGGTACAGCATGTTGCCATGTAGAATCTTGGGGAGATTGATAGGGTTCTGCGTTCCACCACGTCCAGGGCGATAGCTTCTTCCACCATGGCCCGCTGTCGTGCTGGTGCTGCGAAATTCGCCAAGCACGTTGACGACTGTCGACGACACAAAGAGAGAACAGGAACGAGATCATTGTAAGAGGACCTAGGACGATCTAGATAGCCATGTAAGTCGCGTGCTGATGAGATGTGCGACGCGCCAAGTCAGCATACCTGTGAAAGTAGACTGTCCGAGCCCTTGTTAGATGGTCGCTCGAGGTCGAACTGGACGGCATGGTCGGGCACTTCTGCGAGCAGATCTGAATCTCTCTTTCTGTGCCTGCTCGACCTCTGCGGCGTCTCCATGGTTGTGCGGAGGGTGGTGCCCTTGTGCGTGAGGCTGACGAGGTTCCGGGGAGAGCGTGGGCAGATTTGTGTGGCGCTGCTAATGCATGGTCGTTTTGTCCGAGTGTGCTGTGTTCTTTCAATAGTCTCTGTCAGATGGAGGGAACAGAAGCTGCAGCTTGTTCTTTTCTGACGACCGTTTCTCGTATGTATTTGGACCTGTGACGTAGGCCCCACGACCATCCGCCCGGTATGCTTGCAGTTCCCAAGCACCACGGGATCTCCTGTAACCCGCCCGCTCGGGTTCGGCTTCTTCAGCGCCCTTGACCGTCTCAGATTACTCACCACCTCTTCGCTGTACAGTCCGTCTTGCCTACCCTGTCACCAGGAACGTCAACCCAGAAACAAAGTCTCGGTGAACCTTGATCTCAGTTCGGGTCTGTCGTGGTCCGACCCCCGCTTTACGGAGTATGCGTGCGGCTGAGAGAGCTGATTCCAAACGCAGGGGCTTTTTTATACAGCAGCACAATACGCCCTCTCGACATCTGGCTGCTTGATCAAGAACACGTGAACAAATACCAGACCCTTGAGGACCCACCTGTAGATGCCTCGTCATGGCCAACTCTTATCCCATCGATAAGCTATATTCCAACATTGGCTGCAACGTAGACACAGACAGAGATTGACCAAGTGCTTGGGTTGCGTCGGATGAAAAGTCCCATGTGCTCGCTATGACTTTCCTGTGCCATGTGCATGCAGCATCTTGGTGCATGGCGTGTCCGACTTTTCCAACGCCTTTATCTCTAGCAAGAGCTGCATGCCATTCATTGCTTTCTTCGGCACATGTCGAAGACAATTTAAAATACCAAGATGCCAGTGGCCGCTCGCTCCTTTCTGATGCACTGCTCCCACATGGTCCCGCGTTGATCGATACGGCTTCATGCAGCTGCCCTTCTGGACCGAGACCGTGTCTCGCCGTCGAGCAAGAATAGATGGCCACCGGGTGTGGCTTTCTCCAGTGAGATCTGTCAAACACAACCTACCCAGGTACCGGTAACCCATCAAAGCTTCCACCTATCTCTGTCGGTCTCTGGGCCTGAACCGTGTGGACTTGACAACTACATCCTGCATGGAACCTGTTCGCGAAAGTGGCGGACATCCAAAACAGCATGGTATGAACCGAGTGGCCTGTGCGAATCTGGTTCTATCTGCCCAATGCGGTCTTGGATGGCGCCATCATGAGTACGCCCCATGCGGGTTCAAAGAGAGGCGTTCAGCTAGGTGGTTGATCATGACAGACAAGGCGGCTGCTTGATCTTGTCCCCGCTCCATCTGGATGTAATACCTACTTCGACTCTCGGCTTTGCATGCAACAACGTACGTGCATCCGAAAGCATGGAATTCCGTATTCGTTTTCTGGTCTTTGCCAATGGTCTTAGCCACTGCTCAAATGTCTTCGAGACCTTGTGAGCGCAACCTCTACGCTGCTTCCACTGCGACGGGCACATAATTACCCCTTTTAGAGTCACGCCCAAACGTTCTGCCAACGAACACCTGCAGCCAAATCTGCATTGCTGCAGTGCCATGAATAGCCGTCGGGATGACGGTGGCCATTGCTTGTGACTATGCACCTTGGATCCAGTAACCCAACATCTATATATCCTGGTGGCCAATCCGAGTAATCTGCCGTACCTAATCTTGCAGACTGCACCAGCATCTAATCTACCAGCTATTCGGTATATACATCTCGGCCGGCCTCACTCGTTTAGCCTGTCGTTCTAGTTCCGCCCGCCTCTTACGATCTTTCCATTCTGCTTAATATCCCGACTCAAGTCTACGACAGAATGCCGGGAACATCGTCGCCTGTTTCGCCAGGATCTTCCGAGCCAGCAATGTCTTTTCAGTTTGTCAACCTCACGGATCCCAGCGATACCAAGGACCAGAAAGTGCGAAGAGCCATTCGAAGTCATGTTACAAAGCAACAGCACCAAAAGGCGGAGCAGCTCGCAGCGGCCCGAAGATCGAACAGTGACCCGCAACTCTTGGGCACTTCATCGACACAGATTCAACAAGGTCGTGCGCATGCCGCGTCGTTTCCGCTATCAAGACCTGCTACATCCGATCAACAGAACTCTGTGTCGCCGGCTAGCAGTTCTGATGTTGGAATCTCCGCGTCCTCATCAACGGCCCAACATCCGATGATCGACGTGTCTCAGATCTATCCGGCCCATTGGCTCCCGTATCTCAACCAGATACTAGAGAACTGTTAGTCCTCAATCTTTCTCTTTCTTGTTCATTATATACTGACATGCTCGCAATACAGACCTAGTGTTCACTGCCAAAGAAGTACTGCAATCAGACGATGCATCCACGATGACCCTCTTGAGATCTGTGTGGATGCCCTTTGTCATGACCGATCTAGCATTGCTTCATGCTGTTCTGCTCTTCGCTGCGTCGCTCTTTCGATCCTCTATGGCTGCACACGCGCAGGTTGTTGATCTTTTCCAGCTGAAGGACATGGCTATTCAGGCTATGAACGAATGCCTTTCGACCAAGGATTCCATGATAGCAACCATGGCTACCATGGCACAATACGAGGCCTTTTGGAGAGATGCTGATGCATTCACGACACACATGAGTGGCTTACGGCAGTTTGTTGAGATGCGTGGCGGACTTTCGGCATTGGGATTGAACGGTCTACTTGAGAGGATGTTGCTCGCCATTGACTTCAACTTGGCTCAAACGACTGGACAAGAGCGATCATTCAAACCAACAGGGCTTGTTTCCAGCCGGCAATCTCCTCTTCGACAGGGATCGCACGGGTGATGCTTGCAATGGCCCTGCATGAGACCAACACTCTCGCTCTTTCGATTCATCCATATACATATTCTGAGGAATGTCTATTCTCATAGACAAGATAATCTAATATCTGGTGGTATCAATCTGATTTATCCGCCAATTGTTTTCTCACTTCAACTTCTGTTCCACTGGGACGATGGGTAGTGAATTTTGTGGGAATCCATGGTTAGGTGTAATATAATGTCAAACATCCGGGTCCGATTGCCGAGTGACGAGTTGGATCGATCTCAAGGATAAATTGCTTTTGAAATGGAGTCATGTGGGGACAAATCCACTTCGCACTTTCCGGTTGAACAACTTCAGTTCTTCACCTCTCGCTCCACACCTGCAGCAACATCAACACCATCGACAAGTTTCAATGAACCACGCTAAAGCTATCAACTCTCTGAAAGCAAATGACAGTACGGGGTCGAGGTTGCACCCAAAATTACTACTACGCGGCGCACTGCAGAGAACCGCTGCAGCGTTTGATTTCCATCCAGTCTGTTGGTACCCTAGCAACACGAAAATCGGGCTCGAGCAGTCATTTATGTGCAGAATCATGCACATCGGTCTGCTGGGCCAGGATAAGTTAATGCACGTTCGTCATCAGTCTCATTGACTGTAAGAAAATAGGCGAGTAGTGGTTCATCACTTTCCCGGAGAAATTGTACAGTTCACTCGGCGAAGGACACTTGGAATCATCCGACAAGGAGAAGGATCCATAAGCTCTTCCTCGCTAACCAATTGCCTGGACCAGCTTCGCAAAACATGATCTTCAAAGAGCAGAGCGCCGTGTCCTCGTCATCGACCTGCCACGCGACTCGGGTAGACAGACAAACCTCATGCCTTTTCCAACATTATGTTCGACGAAGAGCCTTGTTTGGATTCTTCCAGGTTTGCTCGGGCCAGCTCTTATAGTCTGCTGAAATTCAGCAGATCATCGCGTAGCCAGACAAAACCCCAACCATGCATTGGACAGCACAACTCGATTGGAAACATCTCGCTTATGGTAAGGCCGTATCCCACACGGTTCACGACTAGTATGGCACCACGCGTTCACTTGGCTTTCGACATGTTGACTCATGGTCAGTCAGCTGATCCAAGACTTTGCAGAGCACATTGAGCGCATGCCATCTGCAGATGGTCTAGACCACGACAATACAAGTCCTGGAACACTATAGGTCTACACATGGGCCTTCAAAAGCCTCTGAGCCTGGCCATTAGCCATCAAATGCAGCCCTCGTCGTCAACTTATTGCTCCCATAGCTGTTCGAGGCCAAGCCGTCGGAATCAAAGCAAAGCATCGGAAAAATCGAAGGATCACAACAACGCACGGAGTATGCAACTGCAACCTTCCGACTTCGGGCCAACTACGCCGTCGTGGACTGTTTGCCCAACAAAAGCAATCTGGAAGTATCTCCCGTATGCATGCGAATCATTTGACCCGAGCACCATTTGCTGGTTATGCGATCGAGTTCCACATGATGCTAGCAACCGCTGGTCCTCGACAATCTATTGGATACATGTATGGCGCTTCGGGTGGCCGGCTTGAGGTGAAAGGGGGGCTAGATGCTAAAGTGATCGGTCCTCACGTTCCGCCGCTGTTGCATACTACCTGTGCCTCTGAGCTGCCAGCTTTTGAATCCTGAGGCTTCGGATATTTCGAGCGCATCTTGCGATGAGACCTCGAGTAAACGCCTGCAACCACTATCTTGCTCTTCTATGCCAAACTTCGGTCAACTTGGATGCAGAGTCCCTCTTTTCATTTGAGCCCTGGATTGGAAAATTGAAAGATATGTTCAGCAGACAGCCCGGAACTTAGCTCGCCTCTGGAAACAACACTTCTTCCTACAGCCTCTGATACGGCATCGCTGGGGTGAGGGAGTTTATGCGGCGTAGAGAACGACATTATGCTACCCTCATATCTTGACCAACCACGATAGACGGCTGCCCTTGGGATATGCAGGAGCTATCTATCAGCGACAACTTCCTCACCCGCCCGTGAGATCTCTTTCGTAAACGAGATTGTGCCTCTTCGTGGCTTTGTCTTGCAGCCATCACTGGTGTAGTTACAGAACAGCTTTACCATAACAGACACTGATGGTTGACCGACAAAGGTGCACGATCACGTTTTTACATTGATCAGAATCATCTCTTTGGAATATATAACCATAATCACACTTTACAAAGACGCGATACTGTTTTCCAACCCGCAGGTCGCATCTATACAGCTTACGTCGAACAACAACAATCTGCTCATATATCTTAGCACATCGTACCCTCCCTAGAAAAAAAAAAAAAAAACGACCATACAATTGCAATGAGAGAGCCATAGTCCTTTTTTCAGAATAAGACCCTTCTCATATAACTCCAACAATCAAACTCTTGTCCTTCCACAACCATTGTTCGAACCCCAGTCCAGTAGTACTGTACTCTAAAGAATCTATTATCTTTTGTGTTGACATCTGCTCAAGCGTTTTTTTCGTAGTAATCCTGTATACATACCACTTATATTTCCATCCTTTGTGGCAAGGCAATCTTCCGCATATTTTGCCCCCTTGTGCATCACTTTTTTCCCCGTTCTTAGTATCTTTGTCTGCTATATAGCAGTCGACTTCGGGAAAAAAAATCCTTGCTCTCACGGTCACATGTCATGTCTGGATGTGTTAGGTCCCCCCTGATTTCTGTAGAACTGTTACCTTTGCGTATTTAGTGGCCTGTTGCAATGTAAGTCCGCTCATATCTCCATCGCGGGAGGTTGACGGCAGCGGTTTGGACAAAGGGGGGG
>JGI24891J29808_1000698_pt1 | contig 13084 bp, 25 predicted proteins | sample FreactcultuFSWF8_FD_29808 | JGI IMG/M metagenome (IMG submission 29808) | reverse complement strand
ATAACCTGCACTTTTAACATTAAGCAAGCCTAATGCAGACGCTAAGCCTATGGATAACGCGCCCGATACCGTACCNCCCGTTAATGCCAAATAAAACGCTGCATAGTCCCCAACTAAAGCGACAACTGCGCCGGTCCTTGTAAACACACTTGATACCGCGCCACCGCCCGCATTTGCCAATACAAAGGCGGTTGTGGCTAATTGTGTGGTATTGGTACCCAATGCAGCAGTTGGGGCTGTGGGTACGCCAGTAAATGGCGGTGAGTCTAACAATGCGAGTTCCCCAGCTATTGTGGGTAACGTTAAAATTATTTGTTGTACGCCGGTACCATTGGGCGGCGTAACACCTTGAAACGTAAAAACATATTCGGAACCGTCCACATTATTTTTACCAACCAGGTCAAGTAAATTTGTAAGTGTAAATGGGCCGTTGGGGTTAATGCTTGCTATTGCAGAGCCGCCGCCAACGGTTGCCTTTGTGGCCTGTATATCCTGCGCAACCAATGGCCCGGTAAGGGTGCCACCGGCTAAGGGTAGGTAATTAGCAAGAGCCGCTATCGTTGCATAAAATGCGGCATAATCCCCGGCCTGCGCCGCAACTGCACCAACACGACCAAACACACTGGTAACCGGCGCGGGTCCTGCACTGGTAACCAATATAGGGACAAGCGTAGTACCATTATCAACATAAAGTATGCCCGCCTGCTTATCCAATACCCAAACAAACATACTGCCAGGGGCCGGTAACGCCGCCGTTGTTTCGGCTGAATAAATGCCCGGTGTATGGTTACGGTTGGTAACCCCGGTATTAACTACCATTGGCATAAGCTGCGGGGTTTAAGAGGTGTAAAATTTACGGATAACAATGCAATTGTTTGTACCCCCGCCGATAAAACCAAGGGTGTATTGTGAAGTATCCAATTCGTACTGATTGCCATTGATGGCGAACGACTGGCCCGGTGCCAGGGTTAAACAGTTTTGAATTAAAACGTTGGACGTACCGTTATTAAAAAAGGTAATCTCCGCGCACATCGAAGTTACATTTATATTTGACGAGTACGCAGCAAAAGCAACATAATACCTTTGCAACAATACCCCGGACGTACTTTCTGTTATGTTTTCGGCTGCCATGTTTTATTGTGATGGTAAGGCGTTAACCTCGTGTATAATTGTTGATAGCGCGTCTTTTGATATGCCATTATCAAACGGTGTAAACGAACGGCCTTTTTTTAGGAACGGTAACAAATCAACACTATTTTGTTGCCGTAATTGGTATGCCAATTCCGAAACATCAGTTTTACTTTTCATTTGAGAAAAGATATTTAATATGTCAGGTTCACCAATCCAAAGATAACCCAAATCACCGTACAACTGATCTGCTAATGCGGCATACTGATCGTTAGTCATTGTCGCGGTTCCTGTAACGCTATAATTGGCCGAAAACGGGTTTTGATTATCAGGCAAAGCCATTTGAGCATCGTAATCCTGCTGTCCCTGCGTGTTACCCACGTCCAAAGAGTTAAGTATTGGCTTAACAATGCCAAAATAAGCGATACCACCAACTACGGCAATAATCAGTATATCGTTCAACTCCGGGTTATCCTTTGCCATGATAATTACATCAATTCAAATTCTTCGCGGTATTTATCGTTTACGCCCGACATGGTATAAGCCGGGTTTAAATCCATGCTGTTATCGGCAACGGCGTTTCCTGTTGTCGGGTCGTAATTAAAATACTGATCGGTCGGCAATGGGGTAACGGTGGTTATCGACATCGGTTGTGGCAATTGTACGGCGTTACTTGCCGGAACCGGCGCGGCTTGTACGGCAGGGTTTAACACGTTGCTCAATGAACTGGTTAATTGACTTAACAAACCACTGCCCGACGATGGTTGCACCGCAGCGGTTGTTTTAGGCAACATGCTTGTGGTGGTTGCGCTTGTTGGTGTACGCAAAAAGGAATACCATACGGCAAGCACTCCCCCACCCCACAATAATAAATTTTCAGTATCTTTTTTCATTTCGGTATAATTTACTCCATCAAATTATGAATATTGCCTAATTTTAAAATCAAACTTTTATAGGTTTCGTTTGCCTGGTTTAACATCGATATCACTTTTTTATCGGTGGTTTTATCAGACAACATTTTTTTTAGATTCACTTGACTACCACGGCAAACCTGCAATAAAAAATAGACATCATCCTTTGTTAATTCATCCATAATTAAAAAGTTTATGATCTAACATAGCATTATTCTGCTATGTCAGATCGTACTCCAGTATAGCAGGTTTCTGCTATGTGATCAACCGCGCAACATACTCAATAACATTTTAAATTGCCCCGGGTTGTTGTCGGCCATATCGGCTAATAATGTCATATCAGTATCCAGTTGGCAATGATAACGTAAACGCTGCAATGCTGCATCTAAAACCTGAACATCAACCTCACCCGGGCCAGGTGCTTGCGCTGTGGCCTGTGGTGCAATGCTTCCCGGTGGTTTGTTGCCTACGGCCATGTTATACGGTTGCCGGGCAGGTATTAACCTATCCAATACCATTTGCACCATTTGCACACTGTTAGGGCTTTCTATAAAGTCCATAACGCGGCCAATTGCGTCCTGCTCTTGCGCGGGCTCTTCCCGTTCGGTTTCCAGGGCTTCCAACCGTTCGTAAATAGGAGCCATGCTTTTATTAAGCGTATCAGGCAAAGTTTTTAAAGCTACGGCAATCTCGAGCATTTGCGCATAGTTACCACCCTGGTAGCTACCGTTAGACACCCTTTCAACCGGCGCACCGTTTACGCTTCCAAGTTCACAAACACGAATTGGAATAGAACCAATAACTTGCGATTTGTCCGTTATAAAACCTTTTTCCTTTTTGGGATGGAATTTTATAATTAACAGATCGGTATTGTTATTGGCTTCGGCTCCGCCCAGGGCTTCAACCAAACGGTCGCGGCCCTTTTCTATATCATCTTCATTGTACTGAAACAATATCTCTTTTGGCGAAGTCATCCAAACAGAATAGCACGACGCGCCATTGCTCAAGGTATCAAACGCCGATAAAATATTGGCCGTCCCGGTATACATTGCTTTTTGTGCTGCCATGATTGCTTTCTATTTAAGGTGAACAAAGTGGTTATTGTTGAACGCCCGGAGGTAAATCGGAAAACGAAACGTTTAACAGGAACGACAGGTTAGCCGTATTACCCAGGCCACCCGATGTTGGGATAGTAATATAGCTTTTTTCCCAATAAACGGTCTGGCCTGCCAGTAAAAAAGGCATCCAGGCAAAGGGCGAAGATGCGCTATTGGTTTGCATGTTACGCATACGTATCAACGGTAACAACTGGATATACTCACCTTGCGCGCTTTGGTTATCCGGGTCGTTCGTATACAGCGTAATGTAACAGCCCTCTAATTGCGCGGGTGTAACCACCGCGTTACTACCTGGTGAAATGTTATTCACGTCGGTAGAGGCAAACGTCTCAATGCCCCAAACGCGGGTATTACGCAAATACGGCTGATCGGGAAACTGTATCCGTTGCGAAGTATTGCCCCCTGACACGCCATTGACGATAACTTCTATCAATTGCGTTTTTCTGTTTAGAATAGTATCCATTACAAATAAGTTTAAAGGCCCCGGTTAAGGGGCCGTATACAGGGAAAACAATTAGCTTACTACGGTAACGTTTTGAGCCAGGATAGTCCAAAACTTAGCGATCAAATAAGTATTGGCATCGTAGGTAGTGGTTGTACCGGCAGGGATTGATATACCCAACTGGTTATCCTTTTGACCGATAACAACAATATTCGGTTGCAAGATCAAAAAGTCCGACCCGTCAAATTCGGTAATTGGTGAGTTGGTTGCGGCTGTCAATTGTGTTTGCGGAACGGTGTTAAAGTTCAGCAAATCAATTGCAGGCTCAATAACCACGTTATTAACCGTTACGCTCATTTTACCGTTGTACAGGGCACCTAAAGAGGCCGCACCGGTTGGAAACGTAACGGGGTTAGGATAGGTTTGCGGTACAAAGCTGCTATCTGTGGTACTGGATGCCTTTGCGATGTAAAAATTTACCCCGTAAATATAGTGGGCATCCTGGAGCTTACAGCGTTGTTCTGTGGTACGTACCGGGCCGTTTGAAGTATCGTTAATCAAAAACGGCAGCTTGTAAGCTGTCTGTCCGTTAACCAACAATACTTCTAGTCGCAAATATGATTGAGTAAGCGAGGCCGCTTTTACTTCGCTCGGACTTAATCCCGCGTTTACCAGGGCAATCGTGGCGTTATCGAAAACCATCCGTTGCCCCTGTTGTGATTGAAATTGCATAAAGTTAGATTTAGAGTAAAATAATCAATTAATTAGGTTCCGGTTAACAATGGTTGCCGAAAGAGCGGGCAGCTTTACGGCCCGATACGGTGTTCATATCGCCTTTGCCGCTTACCACGTGCATGTCGCCTTTACCGGCAACCGCCCTCATATCGCCCTTACCGGCAATGCGTAAAGGCATGGTTTGCGGTACGCCTGATATGATACCGAAGCCAACGGCCAACTGTGTACCGCCAATTACTTTCATTCCATCACCCATTGATTTAACGAATGAGTTTTTAATGAAATGAGGGGCTAAAAAACCAACTCCGATTTGACCGATTGCGATTGTTTGAAGCGACGTACCGGGGAACATTTTTGATACGATGTTACTGGCTTCGCGCGCTGCAATGCCGCCCGCTATCAAACCTAAAGCCGTCATCATATCACCTTTACCGAATACGCCTGATACCCTGCGACGGCGGCGGGTTGTTGGGCTTTTTTTTGTTGAAGCTTTGCGCTTGCGTCCTACTGATCGTCTCATTTTATTGTTAATTTAGTTGAAAGTACAAAAATAATTTTACTTATGGTCTATTATAGCATTATTCTGCTATGGCTGTAGCCGGTGCAGCATTTGAGCCAATAAGCCGAAAGCTAACAGGTTGCGTTAATGTGATATTATCTTTGCTACCTATTTCATAACCGCCTTTTGGTATAACCTTATGCGGCGCGTTCATACCTTGCAAATAATGATACGCACGTGCAATTTTTTCACCCTCTACAGCATCCACACAAATAAATGGTTCAGATATTTCTATATGATCAACATGCGGATGTTTTTTATATGGGATTTTAAAATCCTTAATATTTGGTGCTGCTGCTTTTTTTGGTGCTGCTGCACCGGCTTTTTTCTTAGTCATGGTATCTATTTTTTAAGGTGAACAAGGTGGTTATGCTCTTTTTTTTCGTTTGGTGAGCGCGTCAAGTTGATCGTGTTTGGCATTGATAACACCGATAACAAACGCCCTGGCTTCTTTGCCTTTGGTATTCTTTAAATCTAACTCCAGTTTATCAATGTCGCGAATGATACGTTTGCCATCCGCGTATTTTTTATCAATGCCCGATATTCGTTTGATGGATGTTGTTACCGCCGTTTTGCGGCCTTGCGCGCCCCTGTATGCCGTAATGGCAACCTTACCGCCGCCTTGTGTAGCATACCTGGTAACCTTTGGCTTTGCAGCTTTCTTTTTACCTACACTAACCTTTGCGGCAACCCCGCCCAACGAACCTGCACGATATTTTTTAGAGGCTTCCTGTATACAAGTTGCCCATTTTTTACCGGGATGCGCTTTGCGTATCCGCTTTGCTTCGGCTGATATTTTTGCGAGTGGTGTAGTTGCCATTAGCTTACTAAGTTAGTTAAAACATCGTTCATTTTATCTTCAATCATTTGATATTGAGGGTCGGCACTAAACAAAGGTAATATTTGTTGGGCAAATGCTGAACTATTGATAATTAAATTAATATCGTTCTGGTTTAACCTATCCACTTCGCCAATTCCGGCAACAGCCAAAACCAAAGGCACTACCGATGTTGCGTCGCTCACTGCTGTAGAAAACCACCCCCCGTTCGAACTTGACGGCGGCTTTACAAACGGAACTGTAGAGCGCGATACCAGGGGGATAAATGTACGGTGATCTGTTACGCCGTTTTGCGTCCAGTGCTGTTGTAAAGCGGCCTGCAAGCTGCCATACTTTGTAACCCAACCGTCAGAGTTCATGGCTTGCTGTAAGTCGAGATAATTATTGTAATAATCGGTCAGGTTTTGGGGGGATAGTTGATAGTTAGGATTAGTTAGCCCTGCATTTTCGGCGGCTGTAGGTTGCCTGGTTACGGCGTGGCCTGTAGCATCGGTAAACGAGCCACCCGACGAGCTGGTTAGGTTTGATAATAACGACGTACCGCCAGAACTGCTTTTAGAAAGCAAATAGAGCAACGCGATACCGCCGCCAACATACAATAATGTATTATTATTTGCCATTTAACGCGTTCATTAAAATTGAATAATCAACCGGGCTTAACATTGCCTTTACCTGTGTTTCCACGATAACCATATTTCGTTTTAACAAATCGCGGTAACCAAACAAGTTGAGGTTAACGGCTGTTAAAAATGCTTTGATAGCCGCTTCGCTGTCAACCTGATACGTTTGCCCGGCTTCGTTTTGTACGCTGCCAATTCCTGAAAGTCTGTATAGTGCCATTAGCTTACTGTCTTTATAATAAATTGGTTTATCGTGTACATCAAAATAACTTAATACCGGGTCAATCCAAATTTCCTGCTCCGTATCCGGGTCAACCACCACAAAAACGTGCTCAATTTCGGGTTTCTTATATCCTGCAAACCGATAGCACCAGGAAAACTCACTATCATAACGCCTATGAATAGCATCCAAAACGCCACCTGCAAAAAGACTATAATGCTTACAATCCAACGTTTCATTAGCTGCTACTATTCGCGACGGGCTTCGGCTGCTTTGCAGGTCTACGCTCTCCGCTTTGTATTGAAAATTATATTTTAAAAAATCCCAAATATCGTTACACGTACTGTATAGGTCGCCAGTCCAAAACATACCGGCAATTTTATCATAATCGGCCTCAAAGTAATTGTGAGCGGCGATTATTTCACGCTGTATGCTCTTTGCGCTTTGAAAGTCGTTTATCAGTACCCCGTCGTTTTTAAAGGGCGGTAATGCTGATAGTAATTGCTTTTTGGTCGGCATTTATTAGAACCATCTAAGTCCACGAATAATTTGATAATTGACGCTTATCCATGAAAAATTTACAGGGATAATAAACTTGCCGATTTTTTTTGCGGCGGCGGCGTCATCAACTTTAACCAAAACATATTGTGCATCAGGGTCAAAGTTTGCAGCATCCAAAATTAGACCGGTTAATTTACAATCTATACGGGCATCGGTCAATTTATCATCTAAAAATTCTTTTAGATCGAAAAACTTTGCATCTAAATCTGTATCCGAAACTTCTCTCATATTTGAAATGTTACGTCATCATTAAACGGCGCAACCAGTCCGTTTATGTTCATATTACCCACCACGTTAAAATCGAACGAGTTACCGGCTTGCTGTGTAACCTGGGCAACTATACCCGGTATACCTAACAACCCGATAGATAGCGTAATGGGCAAATCTATCTGCGAGTTTGGCGACACGATAATAGGCGAGGCCGGGAACATACTGATATTGCCCAACTGGTTACCGTTAACGCTCACCGTACCGGCCAAACTGTTTAACGATAGCGTAGCGTTCGATACATTTTGCAGCGTAAAGGTTAGCACCCAGTTTGTTGCGCTTTGGATGGCAACATTTTTAAAAACCAGTTGATAGGTTGCCGCCGCCGTTGCCAGTTTACCAAAGTAAAGTAACGCGATGCCGCCCCCTGCCAATAATAACGCTGTACCTGTTTTCATTGTCCGCCGCTTGCTATGTATAGTTGATGAAAAATATTGTTAATGCCTGTTAAATATGTTTGTTGCTGTGCCAGGGTAGGATTTGCACCAAAATAGCTATTCTTTGCCAGTTTGGTAACGAAATCGTATGTATCCGTAGCGTCCAACGGGTCTGCACCCATCCGCAATATGCGCAAGTAGTCGTTAAAAAACGATTGCAGATCAGGATACGACCGTAACGCCCCGCTCCCACCGATACCGCCCCAATTATTTAACTGATCTATAGCCGTGTAATTGGTGCCCGACGTGTTAAGTATACCCGTTTCGTAAAAAAGTTGCGCCAAAATTAATTGAATTTGCAAATTAGTTAACCCCTGCTGTATCAAAACCGAATAAAGGTTATTGATACGTGCCAGGTCGTCGGGTTCGTTATCCAGTTGCGTAAAATCGAACATATCGGTTTGCGCATTGTCTGCATTGCTGCTTGCACTCGTAAAAACAAAGAACGCCAACGCTGCCAAACCTACAATAATGATCGTATTATTCGACTTCATTAAGTGAATGTAAATAACTTTTATTGAATTTTACAAATAAATGTGAAAAAACTTGCATAATGTCAATATTTTCCTGTAACTTTGCGGGTGTGCAGCCACGCCTCTAGGCGTGCCAGCCCACCCGCAAGACGGTTTTTTTGACATATATACGTCTTAAAATAGCACCTTGTTCACCTTAAAAATAAATACATGGCGAAGCCACCGCATAAAAAAACCGCCGTCTCCCGATAGCGGTTTATAAAGAACGCCTGAATTTTCCCCGTTCAGGTTCCCTTTTACAGTAAAAGTTTAAACTTGTTCCACAAAGTCAAGATCGTGGGCGGTGAGTATTTGGGTTATTTTTTTGATCTCTTTATCAATGCGCGTTAACGTTTGCGTATGGTTTTTTATTAACTCCATCCGCTCTTTGGTTGCCGTATAATCAAGCGTATAGCTGCCCTGGGTTATCTCTTTGGTTAACCGGTTGACTTTATCTCCAATGGCTGTTTTTTGCCTGTTAAAGTCATCTAAGGATTGCCGCATCTGTTTTACGATGCTTGCGGCTGCTATGCTTGCATTTGTTTCCATTTCAGGTTACTTTTTTTAATTCTTCATATAAAATTGTTGCCCGGCGAACGCAATGAAACTCCAAATCATCTTGTAAAACAACCTGCCAGTGATTAGCTATCAATATCTCCAATAAAAGACGGATTGAAGTTTCCCTAATAAACTTTCTTTTTTGCAATTCAGCCATGTAGTCGCGTTCGCTTTTGCGACGCGCATTTTTTGCTATTATATCGCTCATATTACTTTTACTTGTTTGATAAATTGGCGTGTCCTCTTGTCGTATACGTTCATTTTTACCGCGCCCTGGCCCCGGGCAAATACATAGAACTTTTTATTTTCGAACTGGCCGGGTTCTTTGCTGTAATTAACAACGTTGCGGTACTTAAAAGGTTTATCAGCTTCGTTAAAAAAAATTACGGTACATAACTTATTTGCCATCTTATTCAGNTTTTGTAAATTCTTTAAAAAAATCAAGTAGTATTATCCGATAGTCCACGCTGCCGTCGTTGGCGGCGTCGTAGGCGGCAACGGCGGCGGCGGCGGCGTTGTCGGCGGCGTCGTAGGCGTAGGTGGCGGCGGCGGCGGCGGCGGCGCCGGTGGCGGCGTAGGCGGCGGCGGTGGCGGCGGCGTAGGCGGCAAAGGCGGCGGCGGCGGCGGCGGCGGTGGCGGCAAAGGCGGCGGCGGCGGCGTAGGCGGCGTCTTTGTCGGCTTTTCTTTTAATTATTAGTTCATCAATCTTAATAACACCCGCTAAATAATCTTTAGCGGCCTGTAAAACTTCACGTGGGGCTTTGTTATGAGGATAATTACGCTCATATATTGGCAGTACACAAAATGCGCATCCAATGGCAAAATGCTGTAATTGCAGTGTAGTTAACTTGCAATTATTACGAATAAACCACGCTTTATCTTTTAATATAATGTCGGTATCTAAAAAATATTCAATTGTAAAATATTCTTGTTTGATAAATTGATCTTGCTTTTTTTCTGCTGCATAACAACCCCAATTTGTTTTCGATTTCTCAAATACAGTCTTCATAATTTTATTTTTTTTAATTGTTAATTTTATTTCTATCTTTGGCAGCGAACAAGGTGATCTGTACAGATCGGCGTTTTACTGTCAAATAAAATGCGCCCGTTATACCGCCAGGTTTAACGGGTTTTTTTGTCTTTAATGCCTTTTAAGTGTCCCATTACAAACCCAACCGTATAACACAATACGGTAATACAAAATATTCCCAAATAATTATGCTCTTCCATGATTTTATTTTTTTAAGTGTTTATTTTACTGCTTTCATTTTGCCCCTGGCCAACGGCTGTTCGGGCGGTTCAACATAATCAACCTGGTATATATCTCCATTATCGTAACGCATAATACTAACAGGGTTAAACCATTTGGCACTGCGCAACAAACGCGGCCTAAGCGTTATAATGCCGTCCTTGTCCTTTATTACTTCAACCGTACTTTGGCAAGCTTTATCAGTCGCGCTGCCCAGGTGGCCTATGGCATCGCCGGTGCTGCGGCCTGTATGCAGGGTTAACAGTATGGCAATGTCATACAGTTTGGTTATCTTCTTTAAAAAGCTTACCACCTGCTTACATTCGGTTATGTTGTTAAAATCTTCTACCAGGTCAATCGCGCCGTCGATAATAATAAAGCCTATATCCGGGTTTTCAATAATGTAATATTCTAAAAAGTTGAGTATAAAGGCCGGGTTATCTTCGCGGAAAGTAAACACGTCGAAATTTGCGCCCAGGTGTTCGGTAGCCGCCATTTTTTTAGATCGCTCAAGGCAATCCCATAAATTAGGGTCTGATTGTTCGGTATCAAATAACGCTACCCGCTTTTTATCCGGGTAACGGTGTACATTAATATCGCAAATGGGACTTTGGCAGCTTGCCGAAGCCATGATAATGGTATTGAAACAGCTTTTACCAACCTTTGGCAGGCCCGATATAACGGCAAAGTTGCCCCGCGATAATATGAGCTTATTTTGTATGGTTAGTACTTTTACTTCGGACGGTGGCGGTTTAGATAGATCAAATCGCCGTGACTCAATGTCCTTTAACGATAGCTTGAGTTCCATTAATTATTGTTTTACTGTCGACGGTAAAGGTAATAAACTTATTTTGATAAAAACAAATTTGGAAATATTAATTTTTATTTTATACCTTTACCGTCGACAGTAAAACAATAAATTCATGACAACATTACTCAATCAAAAAACTGTATTGCATTGGCTTTATTTCTTGCCTGATGGTATAAAAGATATTGCCATTAACGAAGCTAAAAATAGTTATCCAACAACGTTGGATGCTTTTGCCGACAATAGTATTGATTGCTATAACACAAGGACAAATTAACGTCCGACTTTACAAAAAAAACAATACAAAAAAGGACGTTTTATGCCATCAATCAGACACACTTGCAGGATATGCGGCCGCAAAAAAGTAGAACAAAAGATGTTTAAATACCGTTCTCATTGGGCATGCCTTACATGTGTGAGCTCAGCAGATCCAGGGAGTATCATTCCGCTGGCGCAGCGTAATGATCCTGGACATAAATTAAGAATATTAAATCTGTATGCAGGCCTCGGAGGCAATCGAAGATACTGGCAGAATGTTGAGGTTACTGCTGTAGAAAAAAATATAAAGATAGCGGCTGCGTACAAAGAACTTTACCCGGATGATGTATTAATAGTCGGGGACGCGCACGAGTATTTGCTCAAAAATTATCACTTGTTTGATGCAATTTGGAGTTCTCCACCCTGTCAATCACATACGCGAATGAACTTAAGTTTTAAAAGGGAGCGCCGTACTTATTTTGATATGAAACTTTATCAGGAGATAATTTTGCTCAGGCATTTTTTCAAAGGTTTGTTCATTATTGAGAACGTCATAGCTTACTATAAACCATTGATACAACCTGATTATAAAATTGGCAGGCATTGTTTTTGGAGCAATTTTCCAATATCTCAATACCATGTTCAGCAACCTAAAAACTTTATTGAGAGCCAAGACAAACAGCTATTTATGGACTGGCTCGACATCCATTACGAAAAGAATTTATATAGTACGGGTAAAGATTACATGCAGGTTTTTAGGAATTGCGTGCATCCAAAAATTGGGCTATCTATATTAACCGATATGATTAAACAGCTACAACAATGAAAAAACAACCCTGGCAAAAGCCCAAATTGAAAAAAATAACCAAAGAAGAGTATGAGCAAAAATTTAAAGATGGCAACTATGTTGTTGTTGAGCCTGGTAAGCGGCTGCGGTATAGAAAACGCATTCAGCCCGGTAAATAAACACTACGACGTTAAATTTTATTCGGGCGGCAAGCTGATACGGCACGATCAATTTTATGGCAATGTAACCTACAACCGCACTACCGATAAAGCCTTTTATTTTATTGGCGATACACTACGTACCATTACCGGCGAAACCGTCGTTTCGAGCTGGCATTAACGAACTTGTATAATAGTAAAGTGAGCATTATAGGTCAATGTTCCCGCAGCAGTCTGATTAACCGATATAACAACAGTAGAACCATTCTGACATGTCAACTCACTCAATGGCGTTAACGAAACCTGCNCTCCAGATATAGAAGAGATCGGAGCACTACCCGAGCCGTAGGAATATAAATTTTGAGTACGCGCTATGCCATTCCAATCGGTATAAGCCACGCTGACATTAAAAACAGACAGCCCACCCACCAAGATCATATCTAAAAACCCCTGCACATTCAACACCCGATTAGCTACACCTACCGAATACGCGGGAAACGTTACACTTCCAGAATTTGCCGCGGTATCACTTGAATAAACCGTCTTTACAGATATAGCAGCCTGCACAAAAGCAGTAGTAGCCAATTGAGTTGTATTAGTCCCGGGCGCGGCCGTTGGCGCGGTAGGTGCATTTTTAAGATTAAGATTAAGGCCATTATCAACAACAAAAACCAAAGTACCGGCCCCATCCGTCAACATAAAATTACCCGCAACAGTACCGTTTATACCATCATCACGTTTACCTAATTGCCATATAGAACTTGAATTTGCAGCACTTTTAAAATTGAGTACGGCAGCATTTGCCGCGTTGGTGCTTTCAATAAAAACATTTGTATAACCTGCACTTTTAACATTAAGCAAGCCTAATGCAGACGCTAAGCCTATGGATAACGCGCCGATACCGTACCACCCGTTAAT
>JGI24891J29808_1000694_pt1 | contig 13189 bp, 31 predicted proteins | sample FreactcultuFSWF8_FD_29808 | JGI IMG/M metagenome (IMG submission 29808) | reverse complement strand
AATCTTTACCACTATCACCCTTTCACGGCGTGAATGGGATCTTTTAAAATTAGGCGAGCCAGTATCTAAATCTCGTATCTTTGATGGCAATAGATTAACTTATTTTATTAACCCCCCGCCTTTAGGCTCAATGTATGAAAAAAAAGACACCATCGCAAAAGAAGATTAGAAAAGTGATGCGCGAATATTCATCCGGTGAGCTTCATTCCGACAGCAAGCATGGCCCCCTAGTCACATCGGCTCAGCAAGCTCTTGCAATTGGCCTTAGTGAAGCTAGGAAGCTTGCTAGGAACGTTAGGAAGAAGTAGGGTTCCGCTTAAGCTGCTCTGCCCGCCATTTTAAAGCACGCTCATGGCTCTCCCTTAAATCGTCGCGGATACTCTTAATAGAAGGGATATAACGGTTTTCGTCCCATATCGCTAAGTTTTTTCGGAAAGTACCGAGAGCGGCATCAGCATCCCAACCTTGGAAAGCATCGCCTATTTCCTGCTCAAATGCCTCTATTAATGCCTGCTCCCTTTCGAGCGCTTCGAATAGTGCAACCTTTAAATTTTGTATTGTTCTCATTGGTCTGTGCCCCCGGGGATCATATCCCACTCGGCCGCTTGTTCGACCCGTTCATCGGGGTATTTGCTCATGCGTGCTATCCATGCGAATATTGATTTAAAAACTTTCATACATTTGCCTCATTTTGTTTAGCGTAATTTTCTTCTAATAACTCACCGCATACCTTTTCAACGGCATACCAGCATAGTAGATTTTTTAACTGCATCATTGAACCTACGTTTTTTGCCCCATTAAACCCCGCGAGCACTTCTAAAACACTCTTGCATCCCATTTCTTCCCGATCTGCTTCAAGCAAGTCCCAAATTTCATCTTCATATTTGTCATGAAAGGCACATGTATCAGCGTAATAAATGAGATTGCCAAATCCCCCCACCATTCCAATGGTGCAGATATCCCTCATTTCCTCCAGGGCGAACTGCTCTAATACATATTCTTTGATGGTGCTCATATATTTGCCCTACCTTTTATTTTACGTGCTCTTCAATAAATAATCCTAAATACGAATCGCTTAACAATCCGATAATCATTGCCATTTGATAACCACCCATCCTTGGCAACTCTTTGCTTCTTGCCAAAGATGTAAGGAAAAAAGTTAATTGGGAATAAACGTTTTGTGTATCCATTCCCATGGTCAACTCCAATAATTCCTTTTGGATATCTTTTCTTTCGATCACACGAACCCCTTAGGCAACGCGCCTGTTGTTAAATAATTAAATGCATCCTCTAGCTCCATGGCCATTATCATGGCGTAATCCACTTCCGGGCGCGGATCCCCCAATGCCTTATCTACAACCGCTTCCCAAATTTCATCGCTTCGTTGATTTTGCATATTTACCCCTTAGTACTAATTGCTATCGTTATACTAGGTATAATAACATGAATAAATCATAATGACAAGATAGAGAATTTCTTTTAATTAATTAAAATAACGCCTATACAAAGTTGGACTAAAAAAAGGGGTTGTTAATGACGGCTAAAGGAGGAAGGAATTATGTACCTAAACGCCTTAATCTTAACCGCGGACGACCTAAGAAGCCTCCTGTTCCTAAGCCTATGGGAAGGCCTCCTAAATGGAACGAGGGGCTTATCGATCAAGCTAAGACCTATGCTCAATTCGGCTTCTCAGACGTAGAAATTGCGCAAAAACTGCGTATTTCAATCGCTACTTACTATGAATGGCAAAAGATTTTTCCAAACTTTTCAGAGGGAATTCGTGAAGGAAGGTTGCAAAGCATTGGTGGTTTGAGCTTTAAGGCTGTTACAAAGGCCTTAGAGGGTGGTATTAAGACAAAGACAAGACGAACCAAGGTTCTTAACCCTGATGGCAGCCTACGCGAAACTAGAGAGGAAATTGAGGAACAGGAAGTTTGGCCCTGCAAGGACACCGCGCTCAAGCACCTATCTGTCACCGATCCCCATTACAAAGGCATCCAGGAAAAACTTGAAGTGCCCTCATGGGTGAAAGAGGCTAAAGAGGCCATCACCAAGAAGGCCGAAGCCATGCGCATAGAAGAAGAGAATACCATCGTCATACACCCGGGGACAGAGGAATGATCTATAAAGACTTCTTCGAAGCCTCGAATATGGCTAACTTGCAGGCCCAATACCCGGGCGATAAGAGCGCACAACGCTATTACGGCGGGTTTGCGTTTAGGGATGAATCGCCCCCTTTCGATGATGCGCAAGTCTATCGTGGCAATAGGGTGCGCTACGACATGAAGGGCAAGCGGTACTACTTTCAAGGCTTTGTTAATGGACAAGAGAACTGGATACCTTTCGATGAATGATTAGCAAAAGGAATTAAATGAACTGGATTAGCATAAAAACAGCCAAGCCCCCTACTGATTGTGTTTGCTGGGTAACAAATAACAGGTATTTCTCACATCAGACGCATGAAGCTATCTATCATGCCCTGGAAGATGTGTTTGTTATGTACGATCCTGAAAGACACACTCACCCGTGCTTAGAAGTGACGCATTACATCGTTAAGCCAGGCGTTCCCCGCTACGAACCAGATCTGTTTTCATGAACATATCCCTTACCCGCAAGCAAATCCTTTCGATCGATGAAGCAACGGCCTTCATAAACATTTGGGAAGGCTCTATTCGCAGCGGAAAGACTATAGCTGCGATTGTCGCATTCGGCCTATTTGCTATGACATGTCCGCCCGGCGAGCTTATGATCATCGGCCCGACAGCTGAGAGCATCGAGCGCAACGTCATTAAGCCTTTCCTCGAGGTATGGGGGCGCATAGCCTCCTGGCAATCGGGCAAGCGAGTGTTAACCGTAGGTTCTAAGGAAATATGGGTAGTTGGCGCGCCGGACAATTCCGCCTATGCGAAGATTCAAGGAGCCACTTTAATCGGCGCCTATTGCGATGAACTTAGCTTGCTGCCGCATTCCTTCTACGAAGTGCTGGTAGGCCGTTTAAGCCTATCTGGAGCGCGTTTATTCGCTACAACGAACCCAGACAGCCCGCACCACTGGCTAAAAGCTAAGCTCGATCAAGCCGATGGCAAGTATTTAAAGAGCTTTCATTTCATGCTTCCAGACAATCCCCATCTGCCGGAAGATTATATCGCTAATATTAAGCGCTCATACACAGGTCTCTACTACAAGCGCTATGTAGAAGGCAAATGGGTGCAGGCAGAGGGGGCAGTTTATGACTTCTTTGATGAGAAGATGCATTGTATTGACTTTCCTCCTACGCAGACGGCTGAATATATCGTTGGTGTTGATTACGGGACGACTAACGCCTGTGCGTTTGTGCTTGTGGGCCACAATAGGGAACGCTTCCCTAATACATGGGTTGAAAAGGAGTATTACTATGACTCAAGAAAGCGGGGCCGTCAAAAGACAGATGCTGAATACTCGCAAGATTACGCCAATTTCGTTAAGGGCTATACAATTCGTGCTACTTACATCGATCCAAGCGCAGCAAGCTTTAAGCTCGAGCTTGTTAGGGGTGGCATCTCGAATCTTTACGATGCTGAAAATGAAGTGCTCGACGGAATTAGACAGGTTGCAGCTCTTATTAACCAGGGCAACTTGCGCGTGTGTAGGAACTGCGTCAACCTTATCAAAGAGTTCCAATCGTATGCATGGGATGACAAGTCGTTCAAAAGCGGCAAAGACTGCCCCCTCAAAGAGAATGACCACGCATTAGACGCGCTCCGGTATGCTATCTTCACTCACTTCTTCGGCAAATCTAGCCAGCGTATGACACCGCAAGACATTGATCGCAATTACTTGGAGGCGATGGGGATTAAGCCCGATCTGCCTAGCTTCTTTCAGCAGCCAGATATGCGCGGTGGGTATTTCTGAGATAATGGTAAACTTATCAGCTGCGGATTATTTCAATGTGCGTCACATTTTCTAAATTGAAGAAAATCTTTATGTTGTTCTTTTCAAGACATGGCGTATGAGTTTTTTTCTTGCTCAGCCAATCCTCAATTTGCATCAAGGATTCTTCATCTAAATTTCTAAAGACTTCACGCCGCTTGTTAACAAAGTTGATGATAGCAGTCATTCATTTTCCTTTATCTTATCCATCATAGCCACGCTTAATCTCATGCGCAAGCCTGGCGGTAGCATACATCATAGCAACTGTAAGCGGGATTGCCGCCCATAAGGGTAGGATTTCTCTTCCAACTGTTAAGATGATTGTGCCCTCAAGACTGAGCGCTATGCCAACAATGATGCACTTAGCAATAAGATCACAAATCGCTTTAATCTTCATTTCCCCCCTTTCCTTCTTTACTTATGCATTCTCTTACTGTCTCAATAAACGTTGCCAATCGTTTGACGCATTCTAAGCAGATTGGCCGCGGCGTCTCATCCTGGTAGCGTTTAAGTTCAAATAAGTAATGAGTACCCATGTTCTTATAGCAATGGATGCATTCATGTTCCTTTTTCATTGGCTTCTCTTGCTTTGCAACAAGGGCAAATCGTGTTGTTATTCCCAGAAAAGGCCACTACAAAAGTATAACGATTGGGTTCTTCAACGTCATTTATCATCTTGTGCAGCTGGGTATAACCCATGCTATCGTCATCCCAATTATGACAAACAATGGCTGAGACGTTGTGTTTATCCTGTATTAACTGTAGATCATGAGCAAAATCATCGCATTTCTTTTTAAGTTCTTCTTCGTTCATAAAATGATCCTCACAGGCGCATTTACCGGTTCGTAATCCTCATTCAATTGCGATGCGTTGACAAACTTAATCCCGTTATGCTCAATTTGGCCGTATCCCTTGTGAATGTGGCCGTATACGCATAATTTTGGCCGTATAAACAGAATACGGCCAAGTAAATCGGCACTTCCAACGCACTCCCTGCGCTTTGTCATGTCTAAAAAGCCCAGCGGAGGGCTATGGGTTATAAGAATGTCGATGTCCCTTGGAATCAGGGCAAATTTCTCTTCAAGCAAGTCCTCGTTGCCCGTAAAAGCAGTGCAGTGGGGGTTTATCCCCTCGAAGGTATTGGTCCAAGGAGAGCCCCAGATTTTGAGTTTCTTTGTAACAGTCGTGAAATTGGGAAAGAATCCGCTAGGATAAAGGCATGGCTCAACTTCATCGTATTCGAATTCAGTACCTGAGTCGCAGAGGTAGTCTATTCCGTGTTCCTTTACATATCTAAAAAACCCCTCATCTGCTGTTTCAAAAGTATTATCATGATTTCCAGCGACAAGAACCTTTTTCTCGTAACTTTGTTTATCTAACCACCAAATGAAATCGTCATATTCTGATGGTTTGTCCCTAGCCGTCAAATCCCCAGCCACAATCAGCAAATCGCCGCCTTCTAGTTCTGGGTAATGTCCATGTAGATCGGAAATACAATCAATGATCATGTTTTGTTATTAACCTTTTCATAGACGCAATCTATATACTTAATCTTATATCCTTTAGGCGCAAGATCGCTGTTTATTGAATTAAACATGAGTCTAATGCGCTTTGTATATATATTATGAAGATCGTCGGGCAGTTCATTGTTAGCTGTCCGATCGTCCTTTCCAAGTTCTAACGTTATAATCACGATCAAACCTTCATGCAGAGTGTTCAAGGAGCCAGACAATGTCTCGCTCCTTTTGTTGTTTTTTGCAACATGCGTCAACGCCTACGCCGAGCAATATAAATACAATTCCTAAGATGATGGTATTACGCACTGTGATCCCTTGCATATTCATTTGCCCTCTCGATGTCTCTTGGATTGTCTGAGCCATTTGAAACTCTATCAAAGGCCTCTCTATTGCACGAGTCGCGGTATGTTTCGCGAAGTTGTTCGGCCTCACTTCCAGGCCCGGTGTAATGCATATCCGCCCCAAAGGCTAATCTACAATTACCGCCTTTCACTGGAACATTTGGCTTATAATCAATCGTAAAATCGATGCCTTTAGTAATATTGGGCTCCTCGAACGACATTGAGAAGTTCATTCCCTTTGTATAGTTTGGCGGTTCCGGGGGAAAGATAGATTTGGTAGGAACAGTCGCGGATGTGTTATTTAGATGCGCCCATTGCCAATTTTCAACAGCAATTGGCGTGGATAGGTCAGGGATCGCTCTAGCTGCGATTACGGGGATAGCGGGCATGTGCATAGCCCCTGTTTGAAATAACCCAGCTGCGGTCTGAACAAAGTGTCCTGCGCCCCTAATGACATGGCCCACCATTTCAGGATTTAATCTTCCTAGTCTTTCGCCCACGATAACATGACTCATTTTTCTGCCTCTTTTGTATGATTTGTTTCTAGAGATTTATTCTTCTACTACCTTTGTTTTTGTACACGGTATGGATTGTATAGCGCATTGTATGACTTCAACAATTAGATCGATATTCTCCTTAGGTACATTAAGAAAGTTTAGGATGGAGATTAAGCAAGTGGAAAGTGCTGAAGCGGCATCAAGGGCGTTAATGTTGTTGATGGTGAGCGTCTCCCAAATTAAATCGGTTACCTCTTTTGATCTTTTTAGGGCGGCTTCAAATTTCTCGTCTAGTTCACTTTTTTCCATTAAGCGCCCCCTCTGTCATAGTGGAATTTGCGCCAAGATCTTTTGCGCATTCAAGCAAGAGAGATTTAAGATCATGCATTTTTTTATCGCTTAATCCCCCTATCCGCAGGAAATGGATCAATAGAGTGCCGGCAGCAGATAGGGAAGTCGACAGCGTGAAATCATTAATCTCGAGTGCCTCAAATAGAACAGATACCGCGCGCTGCGCCTTTTCAAGCTGCTCACTCATATGGTTTTCATCTGGGTCTTTGGAAATGCTCGCCATTAAATTTCCTCCCATGTCTTCCCTCTTACCCACATTTTCTTGGCGGTTTGGTTATACCAAAAGGAACCATCGGAATCATCTAAATCGGAAGGGTCGCGTATAGCCAGTATGAGATTATTTCTAAAAGGAAAGGGGTCGGTGGGATTTAGCGCAGTTAACTCGATATGGGTTATACGTTTGTTTGTTTTGGTGCTAGCTATACCTAGTAAAATAACGCTAATTGCTAAAAAAATGATCGCAAGAGCTAACATAATCCATCCCATATTTTTGTTTTGTTTTCTTTGTAAAAAGACAAGATTTTTACAAAATAATCCCTTGATTCCTTAGCGTGTGTTTCAAAAGCCTTTTCAGGCTCATCAAATGCAGCTAGATAGCCACACAGCATTTTGGAAAGACCAATCGCCACAAGACGTTGATCATGCCCTTTAGCGATATGCGCAATCTCTTTCATAAAAGCAAATTCAGGTGGCAAATCTTCTTCATTCATGGGTGGTTATTCTTCCTATCGTGTAATTTTTGTCTGCGCGGAGTTCTTTGGAATTAAAAGTCCAGATCTCGCCGCTAAAATGCATAAGGCATGTGAAATACAGATCAGACTCAATGCCATAGTCGATGAGAAAATGCGCCAAGCAATATCCTTTGGTCACGTGTCGCATAGGAAGGGGAGGGTTAAGTTGCAGTATCATTTTTGTCCTTAACTTTGGTGCGCTCCTCGATGTTTCTCATGATCGCTTTGCATGTTCTTTCTCCATTTCTTGTAAAAGAATCTTGCGGATCACTTGATTGCTGTAGGATGTAGACAATAATTAATACAAGAGAATTGATGACAATGTGTGGATCTTCTTCATGAGCATTCGAATTAATCGAATCCAGGATCGTGCCTGCCATTGAAGCAACCTTCTCCTTCATCTCTGGGTTTTCTGAAGCATTAAAAAAATCCGCTTCACTCTCTTTCTCTATGTCCACCATCTACCAACCTCTTTATTTAGTATTTTAAGTTGTAGGATCATTCTCCGTTCCATCCTTGTTTTGCGATTTTAATCCCTTCCAATATTCTCTTCTCAAAGGTTTTGAAAGGCTCTTTTTTTGTCATTGAAATACTGGCCATTAAACTAAACATCGCATTAACAGCTACACTAACTAGTGTGTTATTAGTGAGGAATAACTCTTGTAGCAGTACAATGCATTCCCTAGTTTTCTTTTCCAGTTCCTCAGGAGTCATGTCCACCATCGATCAGCCCTCTTATCGAGTAATTTAAATAAGTATGTTTTGTCGGCTTTCTTTTTAGCATCTAGCCAATTGTGATTGCGTCTAAATATCTTCACGCATGGGTCGCAGCTATGCCAAAAATAAGAGTCTTCCCCATATTTTTTCTTAAGCGCTTGGTGTTCAGAAAGACATTTTTCGCACTTTTTTCTTTCATAAAACCCATACATGTCATCATAGATGTCGTCTAATTCGCATCGCTTCAGTAGCGCAATGCAAACCTTCATGTCTCTTACGTCCCTTTCCCACCCAATATGCCTCCTTTCTTTTGTTATACGCTTAGCCATGCGTTCGATCTTCCACCGCATAAACTGATAGAGATATATTGGATCCCAATCCCTATCCTGCCAGATCTTAGGTACCCAATAGACAAGATCCTTTAGGAATTGGATGAAGTTAGTTATGCGCCACATCGGATAACTTAGCCTCCTCCCTTCTAAAGTCATTTACAAATTTTATTAATGTTTGGCTGAGGAGGTTTTTAAATTGAAAATTGGTCATATTGATTAAAGGAAGGCCACAATTTTCTTCATTTCCCATGAATACGTTCATAAGCATTTCCCGGGTCAAATGATCAATAGCCCTCTGAGCCGTCAACCAACTCAATCTAGTCTGCTCGAATCGTTTAACGGCTAAGAGGAAATCTACCTCGTTGTCATAACTCGTGCCTTCATAAAAATACATCTCCGCCATATCAAACAACCTCACCCGGCGCTAAATCTCTAGGGCGTGTGTAAATGATCCAGTCCTCCGCAAAGATATCCTCCTCGCTAAAGTGCATAGTCCCTATCATACTGCCCATCAGGAAGCTTTTGTCGAACTCTTCGACGGCGCAGCAATCAATCACGTACCCATCAAAACAGGGAGATTGCATAATATAATAAACCTTATCTTCACCAATGCGCTTGACAGCTTTGCCTTCTTGCAGAGCGATTAGAGCTTCTTTAATATTCATTTAATACCTTTTTCTAATAGTAGTTTATAATTCCTGTATAAAAGAGCATTGGCAGCTTCGAAGTTTACTAATGGAACTTTGTAATATGCGCATGTAATAAGATATGAATCTGATAATGCCGAGAGAACTTCATCTGGTGTTAGTTTGCATTCGGATAAAAGGATCATTATCTTGTCCAAAAATTCACTTCTTTTCATTTTCTCTATCCTTTTTAATGGCTTCATGCATTTCGATAAGGCCTTTTTTTATTTGTATTGAAAAGAGATCCCAATCTTCTACAGGAAAATTACACATAGATAAGGAGTGGATAAAAAGAAGTGTTATGGTGGATAAAACATCGGGAACATCATCTAGATCTGCCTTTAGCGATTCGAAAATGTCAAAGACCAGTTGCTTTCTTTTTTTATGCCTTTTTAAAAGCCAATCGGGACAATCTTTCAAGCTTCTCATTTCTTCCCCTGAATTGTAAAAATATCCATAGGAATGATGCTATCGGCTCCCATCACAACTGGAAGCTTCCCATCCCAATTTTGCACCGCTTGCCAAGCGACTAGATGGGCACTAATAGAGCTAGTAAGCATCGCGTTAGATTCTGCTTCAGCTTTTGCTTTGATGAGAGCTGCCTGCGCTAAACCCTGCGCCTTGGCGATCTCTTTCTGAGCTTGCGCTTGGGCTTCCCTTAGTTCATTTTCTCTTTGTTGGGCTCGTTGTGTGGCTTCGATCTTAGAATTAAGCGCACTAACGACTTGCGATGGAAAGTGCAAGGTTCCGATAAGATAGAGCCTATCAACCACGATTCCGAGGGGTTCCATGTCCCGTCTAAGCATTCCCTGCACTGCGTCAACAAATCCTTCCTTTTCGGTTCCATAAAGCTCCTCTACACTCATTTTGCTGGCTACTTTGTTGATCGCATCTCGAGCATAATTCCTGATAAAAATATCAGTAATTTCGTCAATGCCTCTTCTGTATTTGCAGAATAGTGTATGGATAGAATCACTAGGCAGATGATAAGAAATGCCGATATCCGCATTAACATTTAGCCCTTCTCCTGTTTGAAATGTAAAACTTCGATCGCCATCCCAGATGTGATTCTGCGCGAAAATAGGGAAAGTATAGACCTTTTTCCAGGGTGCTACCCAGTGCATTCCTACGTGTAGCTCTTCCGCGTCTGCACCCTTATCCTCGCCAAAAAGATTAACAACCACTCCGACGTATCCTGGACTTACCATTTTGAAGAAAAAAATCCATGTAATAAAGATTGCAGCTCCTGCTGATAGCAGCCAGATTTTTAAAAGAATGCCATTGTCTTTGTAGGCCTTAGTCATATTTTCCCTAGTGTTATTCGGAATAGTGCAATGTTAGACATTACCCTTTTTATCTCTTTTTACCAACGGCCAATCTTTTTTTGATCTGAATTGCAAAACAGTTTATTGTAAAGGAAATATTTTATTACGGAAGAATATGACCCTATTCCCGCAGCTTTCCGATAACTACTATGTGGATAATGATCAAAACGTCCTGAAGCTGATGGATTACACCTACAGCAAAAACATACAGATTAATCAAAGCTTCTGGTCAGAGGCAGACATCGATGCGAGATTCACAGCAGGCGACCAAACCCTTTGGAATGATATCTACGGAAATCTTCCTGCCTTTCGTAGAAGACAGTTCAATTTCAACCGGATCATGCGAATCAAAAACATGATTTCTGGTTATCAACGGCAGCATCGAAAATCAACTGTTGTTACAGCGATTGAAGGTGCAAGCGAACAGACAGCTGCGCAGTTTTCCAAACTGATGTTCAACATCAATAATCGCGCAAGAGTTTTAGAGACCATCTCCGATGCTTTTGAAGGCGCTGTTGTAACTGGAATGAATCTTCTGTCTGTTTGGATGGACTACCGCTATGACCCGGTAAATGGCGATATCCAAGTCGATAATGTTCCTTACAATGGTTATTTGATCGATCCCTATTTTAAGAAAAAGGACCTATCTGATTGCAATAGCCTTTGGACAAGAAAATATCTTTCAAGAACTCAGGCTATGGCGCTTCTTCCCGGCAGAGAAAACGATATTAAAAATATATCTGGTTGGGGTAACAGAGATGGCAAGTTTCAATTCATGCCAGAGTCTTACAACTACGGCATGCAGGATCTAATCATCTATGATGAATTCTGGTATTTGGATTCTAGGAACTGCAAAATGCTCTGTGATGTGCGCAGCGGCGAAACAATGGAATGGAGAGGACAAGATGAAGACCTTAACGAATTTCTTAAACTATACCCGCAGACTGTTGCTATCAACCAAGAAATACCAACTGTCAAACTTGCGATCGTGGTTCAAGGGAAGGTAATGTACCACGGGGCAAACCCCCTTGGCATTGATAAATACCCTTTTGTGCCCGTGTGGGCTTACTATACCCCTGAAATTCCTTATTTCCCTTGGAGAGTTCAAGGAGTTGTCAGAGGACTTCGAGATGCGCAGTATCTGTACAATCGTCGTCGCATCATTGAGCTAGACATTTTAGAATCGCAAATGACATCCGGTTTCATTTATCGCGAGAATGCTCTTGTTAATCCTAAAGATGTGTTCTTACAGGGTCAGGGTAGAGGACTTGCCATTAAGGATTCCGATCGTCCATTAGCTGATTCTGTAGTTCCTATTCAAGCTCCTGCTATCCCCCCTTCAATGATCCAATTGTCCGAGATGCTAGGTGCTGAAATTTCACAAATCAGCGGCGTTAACGAAGAGCTACTGGGATCTGCAGATGATGACAAAGCTGGCGTTCTATCAATGCTCAGACAAGGCGCAGGACTCATCACTTTGCAAGGCCTATTTGATAATCTCGATCAGTCACAAAAGCTCCTCGGCGATATAACAGTTCAATTGATTCAGCAGAACTGGACACCTGGAAAAGTTGCTAGAATACTAGCAGAAGAACCCACACCGGAATTCTATAACAGGGCATTTTTAAAATATGATGCAGTCACAGAAGAAGGTCTCAACACGAGTACGCAAAGGCAAATGCAGTTTGCTCAGCTCCTACAGCTCCGCGAGCTTGGAGTCCCCGTCCCAACCGACGTCCTTATCAAAAATTCTACCCTCCAAGATAAAAAAGAACTCACCGACGCAATCCAGCGACAAGAACAAGCTCAGCAGCAAGTTCAACAACAGCAACAGCAAGTTGAAATGCTATTACAGCAAGCCCAGATCAAGGATCTCGAATCTAGAGCCATGGCAAACGAAGGACTCGGACATGAGAGAGCTTCTCGTGTTGCAGAAAATAGGGCTTTGGCTGTCGAACGAGTTGCAGCGGCTGAAAAAGATCGTGAAATGGCAACGCTCGACAAGATCAAGGGTATCAAAGAACTTGCTATGATCGATCTAGATCATCTCGAGAAAGCTCTAGGCATCTTTAGAGCCATTCAAGAGGATCAGCGCGCTGAAACGGAATTTAAAACGCAAAAAGTTACACAAAAGAGCGCATAAGCTTTTGCAAAAATTATTGGTTATGTAAAGTTAATTTTAAAAAGATAGGGAAAGGAGACAAATTATGTCCAAGAAAGCATCTATGCACGGTAATTCTGAGAAAGAAGGAAAAAGAGTTGGAGCTGGTAAATTTGCTGGTATGCCGACAGAAGTCCAAATGCGCGAATATCCAAAGTCGCATGAATATGGCCCCACAGACCTCGATGATACCATGACTGAAATCGACAGCGTTAATCGTAAGGCGCATATGACATCGCGCAAACACATGTCCAACCAACACTAAGAGGTGTCCAATGGGCAAGAAAGTGGATTTAAATTACGACTTTGATTTCAAGGCTCCTAAAAAAGCCATGGGTCAGGGTAGCTTTGCTAATATGCCCGAGAAACCCATTATGAAGCCATTTAACGATCAAGCTTCCTATCGGATGGGTATCACCAATAACGTGGCATCAGGCATCGATTTGACATCCGGTGTCGATGAAAATGGTATGCGATAATGGTTATGATTAGAAAAAAGGGTAAAGCGGAAAAGATTGCTCAAGATGTCATGAAGAAAAATGGCATCCAGGTTCAAAAGCCCGCTAAGAAAAATGACATTAAATTACAAACTCCTTATTTACAGCATTGATTGAAGGAAATA
>JGI24891J29808_1000693_pt1 | contig 13225 bp, 11 predicted proteins | sample FreactcultuFSWF8_FD_29808 | JGI IMG/M metagenome (IMG submission 29808) | reverse complement strand
GTCCGCTACATAAGCACTAACAAGAGTGACTGGGATTGTTAGGAACATAGCACTCGTATCGGTCATAACACTGGAATTATAGATGGCTGAAAGGTCAAAACTTACGAGAGTTTGCCCGTTGTTTGAGTAAATGCCCGAGTTAATGTCCTGAATGAACTGGAAATCTTTTCGGGCATAAGGCGTTTCAAAATCAACTCCCTGTGGTAGGCAAGATTTGGCGAACTCATAATTATCGGTCATTTGATTATATATACTGATAACAGAAAAAAATCCTAAAGGTAGTATATAATGGAGGAAAATGATTTTTCAAGCGATATAGAAAATATTTTAGAGAACATAAGACTCAATTCTATAGTATTGTCTAAAGAACATAAAAAGCGTTATGTTTATCTCAAAAAAACTCTCAAATATTTTAGAATTCCAGTAATTTTGTTGAGTTCATTCAATTCAGTAATTTCTATCGGCGGTCAGCCATTCGTTAATCAAGAATATATATCACTTACGAATTGCTTGTTAGCCTTAATTTGTGGCTTGATTGGTTCTATTGAGCTATATTTAAAAATTGATTCTCAATTAGAAGTAGAATTGTCATCAAGTAAAGAATACTACATATTATCAACGGATATATTCAAGATGTTATCCCTAAATAAAGCCAATCGCAATACAGAGGGGAAAGCGTTCTTAAATGACTGCTACGCCAGATACATAAAATTAATTGAAACGAGTTGTATCACCAAACGAAAGATTGATGATAATTTAGCCCCATTGCCTAAAGCTTTAAGTTCTTTAGTTATATCAAGAAGCAATGCGAGTTTAGAAACATCGTCAGATACATCAACTAATAGCAATAATTTATAAAAAATAATTATCTATAGCAATATTATACAATGGAAAAGTCAATTTTGAGAGACCGAATGGAAACGGATTTAAATATCCAAGCAGACCGAATGTACCGAAATGCGAATGGGTTTGTCAATAAGGTAATACCATTCAAACCAGTGGACGAAGAACTCCTTAAAGAATACAACTCTCAATTCCCGAGTCATTTTGACCAAGTATCTGAAATAGATGGGAAGAAGACATACCGCAAGTTTCGAGTTCCACAAGACGAACCATTGTTGGAAGAACCAGATTTAGAACCGATTGATAGACAACAATATCAACAATACGAGCAAGAAGCGATCAGAGCGGAAAGAAATTTAGTGAAATTCAAACGAGAGATAAAAGAACTGGAAGAAACAATTGTGAAAATAAGAAATACAACAACAATAAGCCCCGAATCGCTAAAAATAAAACTGATTAGAGAGGCACAATCAAAGTTAGAAAATGTGAGAGCAGAAATAAACAATGCTAACAATTTCATATCTGGTTTTGATGCTTACAAGCGAGATTTTGAAGATAAGGAAGCGAGTAATCGTTCAAAGACACAAATAACGAAGAAGAAGAACGCCGATAGAGTAGCCCAATATGGTACAGAACTCAAGTATCTCAATCAAGGAGCATTTAATACAGAGCAATTGGAAGGAGAAGACGAGAGTGAATATTTTCAACGACTAAAAAATAATGCCGAGATAACAACGACAGATGAGTCATTAGAGAATGCGAAACAAATGGTATCAGAGCAGTTCAGGAATAAAGTTAAAGAGTTGATTCGTGATCCAGTAAAAATTAATGAGATATGTAAAAGAATTGTTCCGTCTTATGGTGAAATAGGATACCCAGACCCAACGAATAAAGTCAGACTATTGAAGATATTTCCTTTATTCAAAAAGAAGTTTGAGGAGCGGTACGGATTAAATAACACATTCATTTCCGCCGATGAAGTCGTTCAGTATATGAAATCGTTTCTAAAAAAAGATGCCGAAGGTCTTACAGAAGTAAAAGATGAAGCATCTATAATTAAAGATGAAGATCCACAAGTTGTTTTTATCAGCGGTTCTCCCAATAATTTGTATTTGAGGAAAATTAAGCCTAACAGGGGAGATGACAGATCATTCAAAGTTCTATACTCTTTCTCGGGGGATAGAGACACATACAAAGGCTTTACACGATCGGATAAATCAACATCATTGGTTAAGGATGCTACTGGTATTCGCATCACTAAAGAGGACGCTTTAAGAATGTTGGAGAAAAAACTGAATACGACTGATTTCAAGACAATGAGAGACAAATACTTTAGCGACAAGGAAACATACGGATGGGGAATACAGACTGAAGAATTACCGAAGGAAGTCCAATTTGGTAAATTGACTCTCCTATTACATAAATTGTATTATCATAATATTTTAGCAGTTAAACATAGCGGGAACATTAGCATTGCCGGATTGAAAAACACAAAGGTATCTGATAAGTTCGTAGCGATAATTATGTCTTTAATTGAAGGAGAGCATCCAACGCATACTGAAATTAATGCTTTACCAATGATTGAAAAACAATTATATGATCGGTTGATTCATTTAGCACATTTGAATAAGAAATTACCACATACAGAAGACAAAACGATTCACGACATAAAGAAACGAATGAAACTGATTGAGGGAGAGATTCACGCTGGAAATAATAGTCCGTTGCTTAAGAAGGAATTGTATGTCATTTGTCACGCCCTTAAAGATTTTGGTGTTTTATCAGTGGGTGAAATTAAACATTACTTATCACAATTTTAGGAATAAAAATACGGGTTTAGATGTTTAAACCCGTATTTAGATAATTTATTTTCTGTATAGATTATATAATGCCTTACCATAAGATTCATCTCGCACATCTCTCCAATCCCCAGATTGGAAAACTACTCAACGGACATCGCATTAGGGTTAAGCACGGACACGGTCACGAAGTTCATCTCTCGGAAGAACAACACAAGAAGGTAATGAAGGCACACAAAAAGGGTGCGGGTTCTACGATTCAGTTTGACCCGTTCCAGATACATCACCACCAACATTTGAGGGGAACCGGGTTCTTGGATGTTGTTAAGAAGGGGCTAAAGCAGGGAGCAAAATATGTAGGTAATAAGGGTATTGATATGGCGTCGGGATATGCGAAGAATGCTCTGTCTAATGCTGTTGGATCTGGAGTGTCTCATCAACACGCTCGCCACGCTCATCATTTGGCTCATCCGCATATGGGACACGGAGAGGCATTGTTTCCGGCTGGATACGGGGAAAGTATTAGTAAGCGCAGGGGGCGTAAAGGGAGGGGGATTCTTGGTGGAATAGCGAAAACATTAGCTCCTATGGCTATTAATGCGGGGGCTGACTTTATTAAGTCACATCATTTGTTTGGACAAGGTGCTCGTGGAAAGGGACGAGGGCGTCGTGGAAAGGGGGAGGGGATTCTTGACGATATAGGTCATTATGGACAGATGGCTCTTGACTTTATTTAATATGCTTACTTGTTAAGTAGTCTGATAAGATTCTATCATTGACAAATGTATTGTCGGAAAACATATTAAGATACCTATTGAAATGTGAAACTGGTTCACTTATACCATTATCGCTAATAATAGCACCAATACAGAACCATCCGCAACAGGTTGAATGAATATCTTGTATTTCACGATTTGAATACAATATATCCCCAGTCGCTCTTTGTAGCACATCAATCGGGGGGCTAAATCCAAAAGCATCAAAATAGGAGAGATGGTCTCCATAAACTTTAAAAGCAGTCCAATGAGTTCCCTTTTTGTTTCCTTGATTCGTACTCTGTAAGTTAATCACATACCAACCGTCCTTTAGTTCCTTCGGTAATTTGTCTTTTGAGAAAACACCGACTATTGGGTGTCCGTTGTCTTTAAGTATCTTTTCAATGTCATTGCTATATAAACCATTTGACTCGGGGGGCTTCGCCCCCTTGTTAGATTTTGCTCCACTTTTTCTAAAAGTGGAATTACCACCTTGCTTAATAACATCATAACGACCTCCTAATTCAGTAGCAAAATTAATTAGTTTCTTGATGTATGGGCTATCTTTGAGAATATCACTGACTTTTTGGCTGACAAACTCTTCACCCTCTGTAATTCCATTAGCTCGGAGAACATTGATTATAAAGCTCTGACAATTATTGTTGAAGGCGTTGTATGGTAAAAACTTATCTCCCATCGCTTTTTCAGTGTTATCTATAAGAGTTTTGAATGTTAGATTTGATGGAACTCGTGATATAGTAAATGTCTCTCCATCTTGTCTTGGATTTTGAATGAAATTAATTACGGCGTTCTTTTCAATCATAACATCACCTTTAGTCGTCTTGACAATCAATCCCAGATGAAATAACTTGTCAAATGGAACATCACTGAATGTTCTAATGAACTTTTCGTAGAAATGTCCAATTGGTTTGCGAACAACTATTAATGATGTTATAATCCCATCACCCATTTGTTGTAAGATTTTCATACATTTTGGAGAGAGTGTTTTTCTACCATATACGAGTTTGTTACCAAATGAAACGGCATCATCTATAAACCCATCACCAGAAACATCTCTTAATAGTCTTACTTGTTTTATAGCATTTGCTTTACTTGTGTGATGCGAATAAACTTGTTTAGTCAAACGATTGTAGACCTTGTATTGATTTTGATTAGGCAACTTTCTAATAGCATAAGGCATTATAATATACTTTTAGATAATAAAACTCATCATAGGTTTTGCTCCACTTTTTTAAAAGTGGAGGTGGATAAAATCAGTAAAATTATGTCTATAGCGTTTTTCATCATTGCTTGTAGTATCCAGTAAAAAGAAATTATGCGGTCTTGCCGTTGCTTCAAAATATGCTTCTTTCACGAGTTCCTTATCGTCTCCATTATTATTGTGATTTTTAAGTATCTGATTAATAGAATTCATATCATTGAGCCTAAATATCATAAAAATCATTGTATTGCGTCTTATTTGGATTGGTAAGTCGGTGTAATTTTGAGCCGTAGCAATACAGGTATAACCATATTTACGAGCAGAATTGAACCATTTCTGGATTTTTACCATTTGCTTCTTTGGTAAATTTATGATGTCGTCAAAGATTATCAGTTTCTCCTTTTTCTTATCTTCGTCATTCATATCTGTCAATTCTGGCAACTCATCAGCATTGTCAATCATCTCCAATCCGTCCAAATGATTTTCCAACAACTTATATAATGGTTCATCGGTTGTTGACCCAGAAAAAAGAATGACTTTGTAAAATGACTCGTTTTTGCGATGTAAGAACTCTAAAATTGCTTGTGATTTACCAGAACCAGTTTGTCCAATTATTGATATCATTTGACAGGGCTTAATGAAATGTTTTTCGTAGTTCTTGTCTACTTTACGAGTGATTCCAGTACCGGATTTACCAGCAATTTTATACCAGTCATTGATTTTGTCTTTAAACATCCTATTATATAATCTATGGATATATTAAATGTCTGTTGAATCTGCTCCAACGGAATACTTTGGCGGCATCTACTACAATCCGAGTTTCTATCAGCAACCAACTGGTATATCGTTAGCATACGGGACTGCTAATTATGTCAGTAGAGTAGGAACTGCTACATCAGTCGCTACATCTACCAATTTTTCAGGTTCTGTTTTGACAAATACTATATCAGATACCACAAGCGGATCTGGAACTTTAACGATAAACCCAAATACAACAAATATAAATGGGGATGTCAATTTTTCAGATAATTCAACTCCTTCATCTGTTAATATTGCTAATACATATGGGTTACAAGTCAATACAATCACACCTAATACTGGAACAACAATATCAGTATCAGCAGATACTACAAATATAGTAGGGGGTACAGCAATCAATATAGCAACATCAGGAGCGTTGGGAACTTGTAATTTGATAAATTTATACAATCAAATCACAGGTTCTGGTACCGGTTCCGGAACACCAGCAAATTATGTTTTAGCATCTACTAATGGTTCATACAATCAAATGACAGCAGGGTATGGCACAAATATGGGATATAACCAGATTGATTCACAAAATGTCACTGGCACATATGCGAATATAATAAAGGCTCGTAATGGAGACAATTCAATGGTCGCAACTTCAGGAGCTAACAACATCATTGGTTTCAAGAACTCAATATCATCAAATATAACAACGCCATTAATTCCAGCAAATGGATACATATTTTTACAAGCATTAACTGGTATTTCAAACTATATCGGGCAATTGTCACCTTTAGTATCTGGAACATTTAATGTCATCGATGCGGCGACTTCTCAAACACTGCTAACACTGAATGACACCTATGTGAAACTACAAGCACCGAACATTAGTGGCACTATGGATATTATAACAAATTATATGAGGATTGATGGTGTGACGAGTGGCATCGGTCAGTTATATTTTGGTAGCGCCGTGCCGTTTAATACGATTAATTTCCAAAATACGAATTTACAATTATTAAATACTGATATTGTCAGCACACAAGATGCGACAAATACATCGGGAAGGAGCATTGGAATATCTGTTCTGTCTTCGTGTGTTGGTGATTTATTATTCAGTTTATACAAGCAAACATCATCGTCATTTTTTAATGGGTCTGGCTTTCGGTTTGTTCGTGAGAACGCAACATCTAATTTTTTATTTCAAACGAAGAATGTCAGTTCAGGTGGAATAGGAACAAACACGACAATCCAGACGATAACTTTCGATGGTGCGACTGAAACTTTCACAGCTCCTACGCAAAACAAGGTAGCGTCAACCGCATTCAATGTGACCGATGGAACATTGAATCATTTGGCTATTACGCCTACTCTCACTACACTTACCAATACATCAAACACGATGTCAGCAGTCAATTCAAATATCATTAGCACTACAGGCACTGTTACTGGTAGTAGTAATCAAATAATAGCGAACGGAACGGCCACATACCCAAATGCGAATAATTTGATTTCAGCTACTGGATATGGTGGTTATAACACAATATCAGCTTTGAATCAAGCTGGCAATGGATACAATACAATCCAAGCTTGGAGTGAGAATCTAATAAGTACCACTTCTTCTACTGGAACTAATGTAATCCAATCAACTGGGACTTCTGGAACCAATTCTATCTCATCGTCAGCTAACTCAATAAATGGTCCAACTACATTTAATGATTACATAAGCGTAGCATCCGCAGTTACAATAAAAAACTCAACAGGCATAAATGTCGTCAATGCGACAACTCACGCCACATATAATGCGTCGAGTGTATCGCTAATGAGTTTATCTACATCTTATATATTTAATACAGCTCCTATAAGCACAGTTTATGTACAAAGTCCGCAGTGTGTTACTTCATCATTTGGAACACAACTACAAGCGGGAATTGCGTTCCCAGTAAATGTCATTCCAATGGGTTACTACATTGGCAGTGACGCCGGAACGATTTCAACATCGCCAGTCAATCTAACTATACAAGTCGTTCAATTTAGTAGTACCATTATCGCAACATCAGGCAGTCTTGCCTTTACTAGTGGTTCAGCCAGTAACTATAATGGTAAGTTCACAAGTCCAACAGCATCAACAGCAGGAAATGCGTATGGGTGTCAAATCAATTTGACGACGAGTGTTACTACTAACAACAAAAAGTTCATTGTCGTCATATTCTTCGCCCAATGGTAAAAAATTGATTGCCAAATCGATCGGTGGTAAAAGTCTGTAATGCTATTTGAAAAACAACATTTGATTGCCGCTTCTAATGCTAAAAAATTCCGTGTGATTATTTTTTTCGCTCAATGGTAATTTTTATTATCCAGATATAGTATATAAATGTCATTCTCTCTGTTACTGAATAGTTCAAATCTCATCGGTAATAACAATAATACATTTAGATACAATTTCGTCAAGGGCAGTTTCAATATCCCAGAAGACTCTGAAATAGTCATTAGTCAAATCACAATACCTTACAGCTTTGGAAATGTCTCCGCCGCTTTAGGGAATAACACATTCAGCTATGTAATGCCTACATCAGGAACATCATCAACGACAAATGTAGTAGTTCTTCCAGATGGGTTTTATGACCTTAACGCAATTAATACAGCGTTATATGCCGACTTGAAAAGCAAAGGCTATTATTTTTACAATAACGCAGTTTCTACAATTACACCATCAACAGGTTCAACTTCTTATCCTAATATCATTTACCCTATTAGTTTTAGTTCTGTGTATAGTCTATATACCAATAGCATTACTTTTCAGTATATCCCAACATCGTCAGGGAATGTTACGACTCAATACGGAGCGAATTGGGCTTGGGCTTTGGGAACATATCCAACTACGGCTACTCTCCCACAAGTGATTATCACAGGAGCTGTTTCATCTACTACTACTTTATTCGGTAATATAGTCGGCTTCATATCTGGGACATATCCTTCATCGCTTATAACTTATTCAGGAACTCCAACCACATCAAATAGTATGCCTTATACAGTTTTAGGTAATACATTGAAAGCATCAGCGAATAACGCAACTGTAGCGAATCCTCCGTTTGCCCCATTAGCCAGTTCTGTCAATTCAATCATCGTTCATTGTGATTTAATACAGAACAGCATAGCAATTCCAAGTGATATTTTAGATAACTTCCCAATCAACGCCACATACGGTTCTAACATTAATTATATTCCGTTAGTAGATAATAGTATGAAACTCAAATCAGGTTCATATCAATCACTTACCATCAGCTTTACAGATCAGAGTTTAAATCCTTTGTTAGCATTAGACCCGAATGTCAGTATCAGTTTGGTTATTAAGTTCCCATCAAAAACCCACCTTTAAGAAACCCACTTTTTAAAAAAGTGGAGCAAAATCCACCTTTAAGAAAGTATATTTTGTTATACTTTTCTCAAAAGTATATTTTATAAAAGTATATTATAGATGCCTTACAATTTGATACTGAATAGTAGCAATGTCATCGGTTCATCAAATACACAATTTAGATACAACTTCATAAGCGGAGCATTAACCATTAATGAGGATAGCGAGATGTCTGTTTCTCAAATAGTATTACCATATAGTTTCTTCAACATCAATGGTACATATTACAACAATGCCACAATTCGGTATCAATTCCCTAATAGCGGTGGATTATTTGATGTTTATAACTACACACTACCAAATGGTTTTTATCAAACGAGCGATATTAACAACGCATTGGTTCAGTATATGATAAGTCAAAACCAATACTTCATCAATACAAACACTGGAAATAACTTATACTATATTCAAATTCTAACGAACAGTACCTACTATGCTAATCAAATCATTTGTAGTCCAGTACCGGTAACTCTTCCTTCTGGTTATTCATTACCTTCAGCAGGTTTTAACTATAATTTGACTACTATCGCTTCAGGTCATACAGGATTACCTAATATATCTTATACTCCCAAATTAGGTTTTGCCTTGACAGGTAGTTGTGCTTCTATTTTAGGATTCACACCGAACACCTATTATCCTACATCAAGTCAAATAACTTCTTATAATGTGTTATCAACAAAGACACCTAATGCTACACCGATCAACAGCATAGTGATTCGTTGCGATATGGCTAACAATGCGTGTGCTATGCCGAGCGATGTCATAGACAGCTTCACTCCAAATGTGGCATTCGGTTCTAACATTGTTTATACTCCGACCTATGAGAAATGGATTAGTATCCAAAGCGGAACATACTCTGGAATGACTATTGTATTTCAAGACCAGAACTTTAATACGATATACGCTAATGATTCCAATGTGATGATAAGTTTGTTGATTCGTCAAGGTAAAGAAAAACCAAAGATAAACAAAACTATAACGCCAAATGAGATTTTACCATTCAAACCTCCGGTTTTTAAGAACGAGCTTTAGACATAATTATTTTCTCTGGTGATTGTATATATAATGAGACAGCACATTCTAATAAGTAGGTATTCAAGAGGAATACACAAACAACATCTAAAACAAGGGCATCATTTGCGTGGTACTCATATGCGTGGTACTGGTTCAAATCATATGGGACGAGGTGTTACACGAGAAAAGCAGTTGTCTAATAGGTTACCGAAAACGATGAAAGGTATGGCGATTAAACCGTTGCGATTTAAAATGTAAGTATAGTATATAGATGGAATTAGTTTATGACACAGCGGGTAATGATGTATCTGATATTGTGTCAAGGAGAATAGAATGCGATATAGAGCCAAACAAATGTCTAATATGTGGCAAAATAGATAATAAGAGTCATACTCGTTGTAAGATATTAAGCAATCAATTGAAAAAAGTCAAATACGAAATTGAACAACTAACAGAGCGAATGTTTGACATCAAATTCGCTTTATCATTACTTAAAACATAATTTAGAAAACTCATATAAAAAAATCTGTTATAATATATATAGAGATGGATAAAACATATTACACACCTGCCGTTAAACGAGCAATATACAAATGGCGAGAGGATAACGAACAATGGAGACAATATGCTAATGATTACGCAAAGAAAAATTATGAGGATAACAAACAAGAGTTTCGTGAATATGCCAAAATGAATTACGACCGAAAGATGTACTACTCTTATGAACGAATTGCCAAAACATTTAGGCATATTCTATTGTAATTTAAGAAAAACAACTTAAATAATTATCTCTTATAGTATATATATAAGACATAATGGCGGAACGAGAAATACAAACTTTAGGGAGAACCAACAAAAACAAGTTAAGGGCATTTTTCAATGATGTTTATAATTTAGACCTTAAGAGTATCACACAAATCAAGAATGTTTTAGGAACTGACACTGATAACGAAACTTGGGAGTATTTAAGAGAAGAATATAATAGTGAAATTATTAAAAAACAAAACGCAAAAAAGGTATCACGATACCAACGAGCAAGAGCAAAGAAGGTATCGCAAAAATTTGAGAATGTAGTAAAAAGTAATCAATCTTATTTTCAAAAGAAACAGAATGTTAAGGAAAACCGCAAATCAACACTTATTTCAAAGTTCTTCCAAAATTACAAGAAGCCTATCAATATGGAACAGCGAGTAAAATATAATGATCCGATGCTTGGTATCATTTTTGAAAAACAATTTGTAGATGTTTATAAAATAGTACCATCTGAACCTGTTGACATCAGGAGTGGAACATTTATCATTTTTGTTAGAGAAAAACTATTACCGCTTTTAGGTAACCTCCATTTACGATACAAAGGTGGGATTATTCAAATTGATCTACTGGGAAAGTGGAAAGACGAAGATGGAACTGATTCATTTGACGATTCCCCGATTCATAAAATTTGTATTCCCGCAATCGTACTAACTCCAAGAAATTATTCAGTTTTAATGGAGGAAATATTTTTACACTTGAAACCGCCGAGTTCAGCGTCTTATTTTCAGTTGGAAGAGTTAGATGTCAAATTTATCAAACCGCTTGTTGGAGGTTGTTACACCTGTAAAGGTCACGGCAAAAATTTTAAGTTTAATAATCTAACACTACATAATCCTTATTCTACAAACAATAACTGTTTTTTCAGAATTATTGAAGAACATCTAGAATTCAAACCAAACAAAGTTAAGTGTAATGAAATCAGAGCAGAATTTGGTATCAAAGAAAATGAAATGATTAGTATTCAAGATGGTTACAAAATTGCTAAAAAATACACTACGAAAACAATCACATTTATTACTAATGATATGAAAGTTATGTATGGTGATGTTGATGGAGAAATTAAAGTATTCTGTTTGGATAATCATTATATGTCACTAATTGGTGAAACTAAAAAATGTAACAAGTGCGGACAATTATATATGAAAGACCATAAATGTAATGGTAAGGTTATGAATTTCTATAATAATAAAATCAAAAGATTGATTGAGAAAGTAGAACAAACTGATAAAGGTTTATTAAATTCTAAAATTTTACATTATGATATTGAAACACACTATATGAATTTGACTCATCAACACATTCCTTATATCGTTGGATACTGTTATTATGATAACGATAAAAAATTAATCTACGACGCATTTTGTGGTGATGATTGTATGAAAGAATTCTACGATTTTCTTGGTAGCGAGACCTTGAACGATATAAAGTATATAAACGCATACAATGGTAGCGGATTTGACCACTATTATCTGTTTCGTGAAAAAATAAAGAGTGATGAAAAAGTTGGTGGGTTTATTTTGAATAATGGGAATATTTTGCGTGCTAAAATTAAAGGTAAGACTTTGATTGATTTATGTCGTCATCTTACTGNATCTCTTGATAGTAATTTGAAGCAAAATGGTTGTTCCATCGCTAAAGGGAAAATAGATCATAATTTGAGTAAGCGTTGGGAAGAGACTGACGAAGAACGCAAACAAATTGTGAAAGATTACTCGAAGTGTGATGTTTTAGGATTGTGTGAATTATATGAAAAGGTTAATGAACCTATCTACAATAAGTTTAAGATAAATCTTTGTGAGAAATTAACAACATCATCTAACGCTTTTGATATTTGGCGTGACAATTTCTTAAAAGATAAAATATTTCTACTTGATGCTGAAAAAGATGTTAATGTTAGACAAGCAATTTATGGTGCTAGATGCTATAAGAATAAAAATAGATTTACAAGTAGTGAATATGAATTAGCAATTGATGATAATAATGATTATCTTGTAGGAAAATTTATGATGAATACATACGAAAACATTTATAATAAAATTACTGATTACATATTTGATGCTGATGTTGTTAGTTTGTATCCTACTGCTATGTCAAAATATCCTTACCCTGTTGGAAAAGAAAAGGTTACTAATATTTATCGTTCTGATAAATTAGGTATTTACAAAATCACCTACAAAGCACCAAAAAATCTATTAAATCCGATATTACCTAGAAAAGAGGACAAAAAGTTAATATGGGATTTGAATGATGGTAGTGGTTGGTATTCTAGTGTTGATATTGAAAATGCTAAATCAAAAGGATATGTTATTACTGTTATCACAGGTTACTATTGGGAAGAAAGCGGTTATATTTTCAAAGATTATATTGAAGAATTTTATCAGATGAAACAAAATGCTAAAAAAGGAACACCAGCATATAATACAGCAAAATTGTATTTGAATGGACTTTATGGTAAGATGTTACAAAGACCAAATCATTCAAAAGATATTATTATTAAATCAGCACAAGAATTTTGGACTTTATTAAATAAGAACATCATTCAAGAAATGTCTAGTGTTGGAAATACTTGGTTAGTAAAATATTTACCTAAACCTGAATTCGTTACTTCTAGTGG
>JGI24891J29808_1000692_pt1 | contig 13238 bp, 11 predicted proteins | sample FreactcultuFSWF8_FD_29808 | JGI IMG/M metagenome (IMG submission 29808) | reverse complement strand
ATCATCGGGCAAAGCCTCAGCCTCTGTAGAGTTCTCCCAACTCTCAAAGTCCATCTCCCCATACTTAATGATGACCTTCTTGAACTCAAGACGGGGCAACTCAGCCATCCACTTCTTCTTCTCAAGTATTGCTTGAGCAACCTTGACCTCCTTGTCCTTCAGAAAGGCTACATACTCGTCTTCACACTTCCACATCTTCTCATAGAGTTTGTAATCAACAATCTTGCTTGGGTTCTTGCCCTTAACAGTATTGAACTGCTCTTCAGTAAGAAGACCACCAGTCTCCTTGATGAACTTCTCTACATCGGGCACATCGTTATATACAAACTCCTTACACGCTCCAATCAGAAACCAATCGTTGCTCTTGAGGCTTGCCACGGTCTTGAAGTCATCATCGTAAAGCCCAGCAAACTTCACCATCATCATCATATCGTGGGGCATCATCTTGCCGATTACCATCTTCTTCGTGGCACTCATATTACGGATAGTCTTCTCGTAATCCATATTGTCTGCTAATGACCTACCTCTCCGGGAAAAAACCGCTTCAACTTTTATCCCTCGCCCCGCAAAAAAATCCGATAAACCCCCAACCGTCGCTGTGTCGCTGTGTCGCTGTGTCGCTGTGTCGCTGTGTCGCTGTGGTATATGAGGTATATGGGATTTATTTGAGACGCCCGGTATAAAAGTTGAAGGGGATTTTTCCCGGTTGGTCGGCATTCAAACCAAGATGACCACTGTTCCCAAGACACAGTATGATAATATGGTGAAGCAGAGGGCGTTTGCTTGGCATAAGTATTATGAGGAGACCGAGGACGGTCATCACATTGCCTTCGCACAGATTGAGAACTACAAGCATATGGCTGAGGATGCCACAGTGCCCACGCATATCAAGACGATGATTGATACGATGGGCAAGGAACTTCATAAGAAGTGGGACTGCCCAGTCTGTGCGGACTTCATTCCAGATGGAGAACTGCTTATCACGAACTGTGGGCACTTCTTCTGTAAGGACTGTCTCAAGGGCTGGAAGGACAAGTGTAAGGCAGAAGGCAAGGACAGATGGGCGTGCCCGCATTGTAATCGCCAGCACAAGTTCAATGGCGAGTAGATACTTTCCGATACAGAACCTATAAACCTATATTTTTGATTTGGCATATAGCACAGCGACCGCCATAGTCGCTGTGTCGCTGTGTCGCTGTGTCGCTGTGTCGCTGTGTCGCTGTGTCGCTGTGTCGCTGTGCTTGCGGGGGTTTAGCGGATTTAATCCGGGCGGGAGGGATAAAACTTGAACGAGTTTTTTCCCGGCTTCCCGGGTCAAGGCAGATTGATATGAGTAGTAATAATACTCTTTGGACTGGAAGCGACGAGGATGTGGCGGAAGCGTGTAATCTGTGGGGGCTTGGCGATAAGCCAGTGCGTCCGCAGACAACAACTAAAACCGCCCCAGTTAAGAAGATGAGTGTGCCAACAGTTCAGATTACTCGTGGTTTGAACGCATCGGATAAGCAATCTGACGCAATCCCTTTAGAAGTTCTTGAAAACTATCTGCGGGGGCACACGAACTGCTATGAACGCACCAACCCGACCGAGAAGACTACGACCGACCTCAATCGGGCGTATGTTGATTTGGACGGCAAGGGCTTCACTTACGATGCTGATATGACTGACGCTATTGCCGACGCACTCCAAGATTTCATTGAGGAGTATGACGACAAGGTCTGCGTTATGGTCAGCAACGGGCAGAGCAAGGATGGGATGAAGATGTCATATCGTCTTCATTTCAAAACCATTCACGGAACGAAGAAGGCAATCAAGCACTTCGTTCTAACTGAGGTTGCTCCTAAACTCAAGGACAAACTCAAGGACATCATTCCAGTCTTGCTGAACGAGGAGTTGCCTAACGGCAAGCCTTATCTCAACATTGATACGGGTGTCTATAATCCCAAGGGTCGCAAGATGAGGATGCTTTACTCTTCCAAGGATGGTGAAAACCGCCCTATGGAGATGCTCTTCCCTTGCCCGCTTGAAGATAGTCTGATTACGCTCATTCCCGAGAATAGTCGGCTATTGGAAGAGCCCGCAGAGCCCGAGCAACCCTCTGCTCCGGCATCAGTCCATTCAGACCCGGTCGTAGTCGTTTCAAACGATGAGGGCTCTGTGATGGGCGAGAGCGTCGCCGTTGAAAACCAAGACGACCTTGAACTCATTGCCAAGGCGATGAACGCACTTGCTCCCAAGCGATGCGACAACTATGATGACTGGCTTCGTGTCGGCATCATCTGCTACAACGAGGGGCTTGCTTGCGAAGTCTGGGATACTTGGTCTCAGCGTTCCAAGAAGTTCAAGAAGGGTGAGTGTGCTCGGGTTTGGTCTGGCTTCCGCAAGGGACCGCTTACTCAAGCCACGCTCTTCAAGTGGCTGAAGGAAGACAATCCCACTGTCTTTGCTGAACTTAGTCCGCAGAGAAACGATTTGCTTCGTGTGGTGAAGAACTTCAATCACGCTGAAGGTGCTCGTCTCTTCTTCAATCTCAAGCCCGATGGATACTTATTCAACGAGGCTCTTGGCTGGTTTCAACTGACCCCCAACAATACTTGGAAACTCTACGAGAAGGCACCAAGCGGTCTGCTTTCAGATGTATGGGAAACCCTTAAGAAGATGTGTATGGATATGTTGCCCGATGTCGCCAAGCAAGAGGGCGAAGAGGGTGAAGCCAATATGAAGGCGGTTATGGGCTTCAAGAGGGCGTGTGGCAATAAGACCTATGTGGATGGTGTTATTGCCTTCTTGCCGATGTGCTACAACGACAACGACTTGCCCAAGAAGATGGATGAGCAACGCCATCTCTTCGCATTCACTGACAAGGTCTATGACTTGAAGGAGCACAAGGTGCGTCCCATCAAGCCGTCTGATTACATCAGTCTAACAACGGGCTATGCTTTCCCCAAGCCCCCCAACGAGACCGCACGCAAGGAGATTTGCGAGTGGCTTGACCCCATCTGGGAAGACGAGACTATCAAACAGTATGCCTTGCGTAGCATTGGAGACAGTCTCTTTGGCGTGCGTCGCTTTGAGAAGTTCTTCGTTTGGACTGGCAAGGGTGGCAACGGCAAGGGCTTGATGGCTGAACAGATTAAGCGAACGCTTGGGGATTACTACTATCCCATCCCTAACGAGATATTGACCAAGTCTGCTGACCGACGCAACGAGCCCAATCCAGTGCTTGCCAAGGCTCGGGCGAAGCGTTTCGTTCAAGCCCAAGAGCCCGAGGCTTCAGAGAAACTTCAAGTCGGTATGATTAAGCAACTGACGGGTGGCGATGCCATCACCTACCGCCAACTCTACAAGGACCCAATCACCTATGTGCCTCAATACAATCTCTTCATTCAGTGTAATGAAGTGCCGATGTTGAGTAAGCCCGATGGAGGCATTCAGCGTCGCTTAGAGATTTTGGAGTTTCCCTTTCAGTTCGTAGCCCAGCCCAAGATGGCTCACGAACGCCAAGGCAATCCCGAGATGAAGTCCGAGATTATGAAGAACGATGCTTGGCGTGATGAGTTCTTCTGGATGCTTGTAGATGCCTTCAAGTCCATTGGCTCTCTATGGATTACGCCCGATGCCATCAAGACCCTTTCATCGGGCTACATTGATGACAACAATCCAGTTGCTGGCTGGCTTGCGGAGAACTATGAGCGTGTTGATGATATGGAAGACCATTCGTGTTGGCAAGTGGCAACTCTTCTACGAGACCACTACAACGAGCACCACGACAAGAAGATTGCTCCCAAGCCTTTCACGGCATATATGAACTTGATGAAGATTGCCACCAAGGAGATTAGTGCGGGAACTAAACGGGGTGCTGGACTTGAGAAGGCAACCAAGTGCGAGAAGGTGTGGCTTGGACTGAAGAAGAAGGCGATTGCCTCTGCCGTGGAGGAGGCACTATAGGTTCTATCGGTTCTCCAACGGAAACTATTGTAATCGGATTGAGGGGTCTCCTTAGGGGACTTTACGGAGCAGAACCTATACAACCTATAAAAACCAACTGCGTTGGCAATCTATATTTTTTAACATATTGCTCAATCAGATGAACGCCGAAGACGCATATAAGTTCCACCAGACACCAAAGGAATGTGCTCGTGATTTGATGGCATTCGTGCCATTAGTTGCGGGCGATGTATGCTGGGAACCGTTCAAAGGCGAAGGTGCTTTCTACGATGTCTTTCCAGCCAATGTGGTCAAAGATTTCGCAGAGATTAAGATTGGCAAGGACTTCAAAGACTTGAGTGGCAACTGCGATTGGGTCATTACAAATCCACCCTTCAGACTTGAATATGAAGATGGTAAGCGTCGCAATGCGTTTTGGTTTCTGCTTGACTATTTCAGCACACGGGCGACAAAGGGCATAGCATTCCTTGCCAATGACACTTGCTTTTCTACCCTTACCCCAAAGAGAATGAAACTGCTGAAGGAGCGTGGATGGAGTATCACAAAGTGTGTCGTGTGTGCCGTCAAGAAGTGGCGTGGCAGATACTTCTTCATCATCCTCCAAAAAACCCCGTCCGGCTTTATGGATTTTTTGCTGACCAACTATTAGATGTCCTACTGCCTATTACCGATTGAGGGCAAAGATATGCCACTATATGACTTGTATAAGAAAGCCCTAACGGCATTCTGGGTCTCCGGCGAAGTCCAAGTCCAGCAACGAGACCACACAGATTGGGAGAAGTTGAATGACAATGAACGCTATTATATCAAGCACATCTTAGCCTTCTTTGCGGGCTCTGATGGCATCGTTGCTGAAAACCTTGCCCTTCGCTTCTACGGTGAAAGCCAGTCTGCCGTCGTCAAGTTGTTCTATGGCTTTCAGATTGCGATGGAAGGCATTCATTCGGAGGTCTATGCGAATATGATTGACAGTTTCATCACCGATAAGAAGGAGAAGTTTGAACTCTTCAACGCAATCACAAACTATCCCGCCATCAAGAAGAAGGCAGATTGGTGTATCAAATACATCAAGTCGTCAGACGATTTCCGTGTGCGACTGATTGCTTTTGCCGTGTGCGAAGGCATCTTCTTCAGTGGAGCGTTCTGCTCCATCTTTTGGCTCAAAAGCCGTGGCATCTGTCCAGTGCTCGGCTTGGGCAATCAGTTCATTGCTCGTGATGAAGGTCTTCATTGTGATTTTGCCGTTGCGTATTACAAACAGTTAGAAGCCTTGCCTTCTGAAACCATTCATCAAATCATTAGCGATGGCGTAGAGATTGAAATGGAGTTCATCACTGAGGCGTTGCCTTGCCGTCTGATTGGAATGAACGACGAGTTAATGAAACAGTATATCAAGTTCGTCGCCAATAGATTGTGTGTCCAACTCGGTGTTCCTAAACTCTATGTCGCAAGCAATCCCTTTCCATTTATGGAAATGATTGCGATGGAAGGCAAGACAAACTTCTTTGAACACAAGGTTAGTGAATATGCCTTCATACGGGAAAGACCGGAAGAAGGCAAACTGGACTTTAACACGGGTGTTGATTTCTAATAGATGTTCGCACTCGGCTTCTTTGTCGCAATGCTTTTGGATATTGTCGTTAAGCAAATGCGGTTAAACGGGCTAAAAAACATATGTTCGTAAGATATAGATGCCGAATATTACGAACCTTCATTCGTGTTTCAATGGAATGGTCTCCCGGCTGGAGAAGGCGATGGCAAATGTAGATGAGGGAGCAGTTGCGGAACGCTCCATTGAAAAGAAGGCTTACTACAAGATTGCCGAGCATCACTTGAAGGAAGCAAAAAAGTTCAATGGTGTGCTGGGTGCGGAAATGAACGCACTGATTGAGGAAATGCGGACTGTCATCAAGCCCCCGAAGGAAATCCCGGCTGATGCCGTCTGCCGTAAAGATGGATGCCGTTTCTGGTCAAAGACGACCAATACGCCGATTGAAGCAATGACTGACCACCGCAACACTACATCTCAAGGACATTGGGGCTGGGAACACTCACTGGGCTGTCCGTTTCATCGTCTGAATGTCTCAAGTAAGACCGCTGAAGTGCCAAAGAGTGTGCCATCTTCGTAGCGTCTCCTTCCATCTCCTTGATGTCATATTTTTCACTCAAGAATATATGCCGTAGCATACTACTGCCTACATTCTTGCCAAACACCTTGTTCAGAATACGAGTAATCGCATTGACTTGCTCAAACTTGGAGCCGTCGCCATTCACCAGAAAGGCAAACTGCGTCGGCTTGCTACGCCCTTGATTGAGCGGGTGATGCTTGAGGAAGTTAAGAAGCGTGTCCTTGAGCGTATCCGTAATCTCTACAATCTGCTGACCATATGTCTTGCTGGTCTTGTATTTGTTAAAGATAAACTTGGTCGGCTGGCGTTTGCCTTCTAAAAGAAGATAGTTCTTGTCCTTGGGAAGTGCTTCCACATTCGTCTTCTTACCCACCACGACAACATCCATATCCATATAGTCTTGGTTGCGACGAGGAGGCGTATCAACATAGAGGGATAATATCGTAAGAGGAAGTAGAACATCCCAATGGGGCTTAGCGGTTTTGCCCACTTCATCACGCAACTCCTTCTGTTTAGTAAGAACATCCTCCCACTTTATCCAGTTTTCCTTCTCTTTCTTGGTTTTTGTGCTGGTCGGCTTCACCTTTGGCAGTTGCTCACCGGGTGCGTCGTTTGTAATCTTGTTGTGGTAAAACTCATAGACCTTCTTGTAGCCCGCCTTGTCCTTGTAGAGCGTAAGGACACTTGAAATCATCGCCACCACCGTCCTCTGGGTGCTCGGGGCATACTCATTCACCTTCTTCATAATCTCCTCCGTCTTTTTGAGGAATGTTAAGTTCTTGAACGGCTTCTTCTCATTGAGGATGCGAAGTGCCTTGATATACGCCGTAGCGGTGCTCTCGGCTACTTTACGCTCATCCAGCAACTGCTTGTGAAGGGTCAGCATAAACTCGGTAATCTGGGTGGCGGACATCTATACCTTTTGGTAAAGATTTTATTTTAAGCCGGGCTTCAACTTTTACCCCCGGCGAAGGACTATAGGTTCTATCGGTTCTCCAACGGAAACTATTCCAATCGGCAAAACACCCCTCCTAAGGGGACTTTACGGCGTAGAACCTATAGAACCTATAGTGCTAATACACTTAAATCTTTTCTCGTATCATACAATAGAATGAAGAGCAAAGCCTACGGACGCTATTATGAGAAGAACAAAGAGACTTTGAAGACAAAGATGCGTGAAAGAGCCCGAGCAAAACGAGCAGAACAAGCCGAACTGATTGATAAAGGCAATGTTGAGGCAATAAAAGAAGCAATCAATACAAATCGCCTACGCTACGCTATAACTTGTCGCAATCGCATTGAGAAGAAGATTTCGGCTATGCTGGCAGACCCAACTCTTGACCAACGACTTAAAGACGCCTTGGAGGTTTTGAAGACTGAAGATGCGTATCGCACTTTGTCTATGAAGACACTGAACGAGTTAGAGATACTGTTTCCCAAGCGTGCGGTAGGTTTTGAACAAACACTTCTAATACTCTAAATATGGAAACTGCTCCTACGCCTCAGCCTCAGCCTCAGCCGGTTGTTCAGCCTCCAAAGGAAAAGAAGAAGCGTCAGCCCAAAAAGAAAACCGAACCCTCTGGCATTCGGATTACGCAACACCCGGGCAAAGGCATTGAAGTGCGTTTCAACTGATTTCAAAGAATGTTCCCGGACTGTAGAAATGGCTACACAACGGGAAGATTTAGCGTTCGGAGGGGCGATGGAAGACCGGAATATTAGCAAGTATAACAAGTTCTTCAATACAACCTTTACGAAGACCCCGCCCTACGACCCCTTTGATTTTACCAATGGAACTATTTTCGTAGAGCAGAAGAGCCGAAGGGTCAATCACAATCAATATCCGACAGCAATCATCGGTGCCAATAAGGTCAAGGTTGCCGAAATAGGTCTGCTTGAGAACCCTACTCGTTCCTACTATTTTTGTTTTTGCTATTTGGACGGCATCTTTTATCTGAAGTATGATAAGACGCTTTTTGATACATTTCACCAAGACTATCATCAGAGGGGGTGGCGTGCCGACGCTGAAGACAAGCCCCAAGCCGTCTTCTACATTCCGCATTGTCATCTAACTAAGTTAGAGATTACTCAAACAAATACTGTATAAGTGCTGGCGGAATACGATATGCCATCTTAGATGAAACGGCTTCGTAATGATGATGAGGATTGATGCCTCTTGCTCCTCGTCCTTGCCCGCCAAACGACACACGGTGGTGTATGCCAGTCATATTAGGACACTTCCCCGATTTGAGACATAAACGGTTCTCCTTGTCCGCATTAGTCCAAATGCGTGTCCGTTTCTTATATCCCCAGTCCGAAAAGCGACAGTAGTCATAATCAAAGTAATCAATGTCATCCATAAACGGTCTTGTCTTTAACAAGCCAGTCTGTGGGTTCTCAATAAAATAGAGCGTAGGCTCAAGATATGTGATAATGTCAAGCGTTCGTTGAACAATACTGTCGGCTAAAGGCATATTTGTTGTCATCTTCGTATTATGCTTGAGGCGTGAATACTCTACGCACGGCGGAGATGCCCAGATTGCGTCAAAATAGCCGGGCGGGTATTTCTGATAGTTCCACTCAAGGATGTCTGCGACTTCAGTGGGCTCAAACTTTGGTAAGATGTCTATGCTGACGATTTCATCAAACTGGTCTCCTACGGCTTTGCGAACTGAGCCCGTTCCACTGAATAACTCTAACAATCGTGGCATTCTATGGTTAGATTTGTTTTTAAAGCATCTTTCCATCCGCATCCATCTTGCCTTCCTTGTATAGACGGATTTTACGCTGAACTTCGGCTTGACTGACTACAAACCCGTCATAATGCTCCGCAATATAGCCGGGCATTGTTCTAATCGTCATTGTGGGATGGGCTTTATGAACGGCAACGATTAGAGCACGCTCTTCTGTCCGTGGAGGTTTCACGCCCTCTGGAAATCTGACTGCGGTCTGAGGAGCGGGTGCTTTTATCTTAATCTTCCTTGGCTCTACGGGCAAAACATTCACAGTCTCCTCGGGAACGGGTGTATCTCCGTCCAAAGCCTTGAGAATACCGTTGAAGTAAGGCATAATGTCCTTGTTGAATAGACCAAACTCTTCTACCTTTCTGCCATTGACGATATAAGGGATTTTCTCCTTGCGTGGCATATCATTACGACGATATTCACTGCCTTCGGTAAATCTATCCACCATATTCACCCAATGGTCACCCTCCTTCATCATCTGAATGTGGAGATTGAAAGTGCCATCGGTGATGGGTCTACTGGCATTGCCACTGTAATCTTGTTTTATGAAGCACTCTGTTATGCCATCCCAATCAAAAACAGTTTTCTGCTCGGCGGGTCGTCCATACAAGACATATCCAACGCCCGTAGGAGGCACAATGATAAACATCTTTGAAGGAAGAGGATGCTCTGAAGGCGTAGGAGGATTATTAGCATAGTAAGATGTTATACCCATCAAGGCGATGCGGTCTCCCGATATTCTTTCCTTGCCGTTCTTGTATCCAAACCCACCCGGTATTTCCTTGCCTTGCTTGTCTTTTAACTGATATGAGTTGCTTTCAACTGCGGGCGGGAAATCCTTTTCAGTCGGCTCATATTCCACAAACTGCCATCCCTTTGACGGCAGACACTTCATAAAAAGCCACTTGAGGAATGTCTTGGTCAGAGTGGCAAGACGCTCATCTTTGCTTTCACGCACAGTCACTGCCAAACCACGGAACCACTCAAAATGACTATCGCTTTGCGTCTTGCGTTCCATAGATTTGACCTTGCGTAGCGTCTTCCACCAAACGGGGATTTCAAGGATAGTGTTTCGGTTGAGTTCAGCCTCATCGTCGGCTTTTTTCTTGGCTTCGGCTTCCTTCTGCCGTTGTCTTTCCTCAACTTCTTCCTTCTTAGCACGCTTAATCGCTTCAATACGCTCTTCGTGGTCTCTTTTGCGTTGAGCCTCCCGTTCCTCCCGTTGTCTTTCCCGTTCCGCCTCTCTACGGTCTTCCTCCTCTTCCTTTCTGCGTTGTGCTTCCGCCTTCCTATCGGCTTCTTTCTTTTCCTCAACTTTGTGAAGACCATACTTGCGTCCTTTCTGCTTGCGACGAGCCTCCGCTTCCTCTTGCTCTTGTTTATCTCTATCTTCGTGCTCTTGCCACTTGCCTTCGTGAAAGCCCGTCCGCTCATCCTCCGCTTCGGCTTCACGCTCCGCTTGTGTTTTGCCAGTAGCAAAAGTCTTCTCTTCTTCTGTCTGCTTCGGACGACCCTTGGCTTTCTTATTGTAGTTAGGGTCATCCCATTTGAACTCATATTCCTTCTTTGGTCTGCCTCCTTTGTTCTTGGGCTCGGGCTTCTTGAGTTTCTCAAGGATATTCTTGAAACCGGATTTGTAAGGCGTAGCACGCTTCGGTGGGGGCGGGGCTTCTTCAAGAGGAGGAGGTGCTTCTGCTTGTGGTTGAGGCACTTCAGCAAGTGCTTGCTGAGTTGCTTGCGGTAAAGCAACACCCGCTTGTCTCAAGAGTGCGACAAGATTGCGTCGGGCTTTGCGGGCATTGCGTTGCCCTTCATCTTCTGCGGGCTGACCACGGTCTCGGAGATGCTGATGATTAGGACCACGAGGAGCGTAGGCAACAGTTCCATTCTTGAAATGTTTCTGGATGAAGGGCGACGCACCATAGCCAGTATTGCTTTCACCACCTTGTCTATTGTTTGCCAACTTCTTGTAATCAAACGGACGCCAAGAACTCATTGTGCTTTCGGGATGGCTTGGGTCAGTCGGCTTCTTGTATTGTCCAGAGTGCTTCTTCTTGTTCTCTGCCATCATACGCATCACGAAGCCGGCTTGTGGGCTCAGACCACCAAATAACATTCCTTTTCCCTTCGGAGATGTTGGTGATGATGGTGATGATGGTGTTGGTGATGAGGGTGATTGAGAACCGGGGTCAACGCCACGATGACTTACATTCGCATCAGTCTTCTGACTACGAAGCCGTTCAAGAGCAGTTTGTGCCGGTGGAGGTGGCGGAGGTGGTATAACACGCCTTGCTCCTTGTGGCGGAGGAGGACGCTTTAGTTTTCTTAGTATATGTAAAAATCCGCTTCTGTATGGTGGGGGAGGAGGCTGAGTTGATGCGGGAGGAGGCTGAGTTGGTGCGTCCGGACCTAAGAATGCTAATCGTTTAACGACGGCTTCTAATGCTAAATATCTGGTGTGTTGTGTTTGTGTGTCATCATACATCACCTTTGACGCTTTATTCATCAATCGCTCAAGTTCAGCATCATTCTCGTCTGCTTTTGGTATGCGTGGAAGTAGGTCTTCAAACTGCTCTAATACATTAAAAGGACGACCTTGAAAAGGTTTGAGTGCGTGTCCTTCTTCTGGATAATACTTTGAAAGCCATTTGTATAAATCTGTGTGGAGCATTCCACCCATCATCGGGCTCAGTGGTTCAAGACCCGCACCGCATAGCATCTCGTGTAGTGGTTCCATTCTCCATTGGATTGAGATTTAAAATCCGAGTATAGGTTTATCGGTTCTGCTCCGTAAAGTCCCCTTAGAAGGGGTGTTCATCCGATTGGAATAGTTTCCGCCCGAGAACCTATAGAACCTATAGTCCCCCATTCAATCTTTTTGAAGCCGGGGGTGCGATTAATATGGCTTAACTAATACAATAACTATTATTATAGTATCATATGAGGCGTTCATTGGCTTTGCTTCGCTCCTCCGGCTTCAACTTGGCGTGGGAGACAAGCGGTAGATATGCGTGGAACGATAAGCGATTTGAGATGCGAATATGGGTAGGCAGTCTGAACACCATTCCGAACTCGGTTTCATTGGAAGACCACTATATGGTTGTGCGTGGTTTGATTGTTCCCGATAAAAATCTCCATATAGGATATACGAATGGCAAGGGCATCACGGAAACAGATGGCGGATATGAGGGCGATGGCAGTCCAGCACGAGAGGACGGAACTGGACGGACGGAGACCGGACGGCGGAGTGGATGTTCTGGTGGGCGGTGGTGCGACACCGTCAATGGGACTAAGCCCGTATTGGGGTGGTCATCTTGATATTTACGAAGAGCAGTCGCAGATGCGTTTGAGACACGGTCAAAAGCAGAACCGGCAGTTACACGGCGGATTAGTTGATGGCGATGAAGAACTATCGTATCAGCAAGAGGGCTATTTCGCCAAGCCAACTGTTGGCGAACAGAAAACCCGTGTTGGGCACGGAGGCTATAGAGATGATGAGGCTCTGCCGATGGCATCCGGCCCTCTTAAGAGGCTGACGGGTGGTGCGAAACATCTCAAACTCGGCAACTCTGAAGCCTTCACAATGGGACACCATCTCGGCAAGCACCTTCACGCACTCCACGGTGGAGATTTCTATGGAGATTTTGCGAAGGGCTACGGTGAAGCCAAGGGTGGACACGAAAGCGGTCAGTATGATGGCAAAGGTTTCACACCTTCTGAAATCCGCAAAGCAAAGCGTCTTGCGAAACTTCACGGTGGTGCGTGGTATGATTTTCTTGACCCGGCAAAGAATGGTCTCAATGCGTCCGTAGCCGATACGAAGGCGAAGTTTGAAGATGCGGGCAAGAAGATTAAGAATGAGTTTGAGAACCCTTCAAGCAAACTCCGCCAAGTCGCAGACCCCGTTATTGCGAAGGTCAAGAATGAGTTTGAGAACCCCGAAAGCAAACTCCGTGGCGAATATCTTCCGAAGATTGGATATGAACTCGGCAATCCCGATAGTGATTTCAGCAAGTGGGTCAGTAATAACTATGAAAAAGTCCCGATAGTTGGCAGTGTTGGCAAGAAGATTTGGGATGCTACGAGAGACTACAACAGACAGCAAGGAGCAGATAAACTAACTGTTGAGGATTTCAATCGGGCACTCAATGGTCCGAAGAAGACTGCTCCGCCGCCGCCGCCGAAGCCTACGCCCACTCGGTATGGCAATGCCCAGCAGACGGCAAAGGCACTGGGCTTACCAGCACCCGCTCCTACCCCGGTGCCCGTCACGCAGACAAAGACACGCAAAGAACCGGTTGTGCGTCGTATGAAGGGCGGAAGGAAGTCTATGCTCGGGGAGGCGGGCAGAGGTCGTAGGGCTGAGGCAAGGGATGAACGCCCTCGTGTTATGCCGGTCGTTGAAGAGAAGCCCAAG
>JGI24891J29808_1000691_pt1 | contig 13282 bp, 21 predicted proteins | sample FreactcultuFSWF8_FD_29808 | JGI IMG/M metagenome (IMG submission 29808) | reverse complement strand
TGACAAAATGGTAAAGCAAAAAGCCCCAACATCAGTTGGGGCTTTCTGTTGTGGAAGGAGTGGTCGGTGATTCTATTTTATGTTGAAACCACCGAAAGCAACCCCTTCATTTTACTACGGTTTGTGATATAGTAAGTATGATAATCGTGTCCTCTCTCCACGATTGTCTGCTTTTCATAGCTTGGAATCCCTGGAATCGACCCCGGGGATTCTAAGTATAGTAACTTTCCGTGGTAGAATTAGCTATGTGAAACCAACCACACGAAGAGATAAATGGACATTTGCTAGATGGAGAAAAGAAGCGTGGAAAGTATTCTCTGCTTTCATTCGAAAACGTGATGGAGGGATTTGCTATACATGTCACAGGAAGTGTGAAGGATCTGGCTATCATGCAGGTCACTATGCAGCCCAGGCGGCCAGTAATTTAGAGGCAAGATTCAATCCTACTTTCGTTAGAGGACAATGCTACAACTGCAATATGAATCTCAGTGGAAATCATATTGAATACAGGAAACGACTCGTTGCAGAACTAGGAGAAGAAAGGGTGAAAGATTTTGAAAATACTTACAAAAGGCTTACAAGCGGACCAAAGTTTTCAGTCTACGATTTACAACAGATCATTTCAAAGTATGGAACAACCACTTAGACTCTGGAGATGCTGCAAGAAAGGATATACAATCGAAACTAACAAAGTACTGTGTAATCAATGCAAAAAAGAAGTTGACCCAATTCATGTAATTATGGTATATTAGCTATATGACGGAAGCTATTTCTACAATCCAAGAAACTGAAAAAAAGCCAAAGGGAAAAAATGGCGGAGCTCGCCCATATTCTGGAAGGAAGATAAAGGTTGCTCCATACGTATTTAGAGAATTCATCACAGAGAAAGAACTCTGGGAGTTAGTTCGGGTTGCAAAGAAACAAGCAGTGAAATCCCCGCACTTGATGACATACATCTTTGACCAATCATTTGGTCGAGCCAGACAACTCGTGGGATTGGAAGGGAGTGAACCCGGTGATGCTATAAAGATGGGAATTGTCCTTGTTCCACCGAAAACAATCCATGAAGATGCTACAGAGATAAATGTAAATGGCTAATGCGATGGCTAAACAAATTACAATTGACGGAGTAACTTATCCAATCCATTGGTCTCCCCAGGAGAAACAATCAATGGCACTAATGTCTAACGCAGATGAAATACTTTTTGGAGGAGCCAGAGGTGGCGGTAAGACAGATGCAGGTCAGGCCTGGTTGCTATATGACATTGAGAATCCTCGGTACAGGGGACTTGTCATCCGCAGAAATGCTGATGACCTCAGAGACTGGATTGACCGTGCACGATACATGTTTCAACCTACTGGAGCAGTCTTCGCTGGAATGCCTCCGGAAATTAGATTCCCGTCTGGCGCAATCATTAGAACGGGTCATCTCAAGGATGAAAATGCCTACTCAAAATACCAAGGACATGAATATCAAAAAATGGTCATCGAAGAACTTTCTCAAATATCCCGTGAGCATGACTATCTTAAACTCCTCGCTTCCTGTAGATCTACAGTTGGTATCCAACCACAGATCTTCTGTACCACAAACCCTGATGAACCCGGCCTTGAATGGATTAAGAAACGATGGTCAATCCCTGATGTTCCAGACTTCTCACATACATACAAACAAACAACAGTTGATGGGCGTGTCTTAGAATTCATTCCAGCTAAGATGGAGGACAATCCTCTATTGATGAATGCAGACCCGGCTTATGTCAAGTTCATAGATTCGTATAAGACCTCAGACCCGGATCTGTACGATGCCTGGCGCAATGGAAACTGGAAGGGATATGGTATCGAAGGTGCGTACTATCGTAATCAGCTCATCATGGCAGAAGGTCAGGGTCGTATCAAACAAGTACCATACGATCCATTGTTGTTAGTCCACACGTGGTGTGACCTTGGGATCTCGGATTCATTTGCCATCGGCTATTTCCAACAAGGTCCAGAAGGATGGAGAGTCATTGACTATGATGAATTCGAAGGAGAATCACTTGTAGAAGCAATCTCAAGGATGAGGGCTAAGGAATATCGATACGGGTCTCATTATGCACCTCATGATATAGAAGTACGAGACCTTGGGAGTGGTAAGACTCGATGGGAGATCGCCAAGAATAATGGAGTCAAGTACGAGATAGTCCCCAACCTAGATGTAGCCGAAGGGATCAATGCAGTCAGGACTCGGTTCCCTTCTCTGTGGTTTGATGAGGCTAAATGTGAACTTCTTCTGCAGAGATTGAGGAGATACCACAAAGAGTATGATGACAAACATGGTATGTGGAAAGATCGTCCATACCACGACTCAAACTCTCATGCCGCCGATATGATGCGATACTGGGCAACATCTAAGACTGATAAGCCGACGGTTGCTCACCAATATGTGCCAAAAGGTCTCATCACACAGACTCCAGTCCACTCAATTGCAAATGTAGCTCCTCAGTACAGACCGTTATCAATCAGGAGAAATGTGGTAAGATAAATTGTGAGATGACGGCCTCACATTTCTGTCACTAATCGACACACAACTAGAACTTACAGGTCGAGGCAAGATCAAAAAGATTGTCTCGCCAATTTCGACATACCAACCAACTGGCCTTGAGAAGGACAGAGTTTCAATGATTCGTTCTGACATGACTTGGGGTTTCCAGGTCCAGCAACGCCCACGAAGAGAGTTTAATGATCTTGCACTCATAGAAAGGATCTCAATTGATCAGATGGCTTGGTCCATCTATCAGCCGAATGATGGAGATCCACTACAAGGAGATGTAGTCAACTCGTGGAGGAGTAATGCAGTTCGCCCTATCGTACGTAATAAGATCTTCTCAATTGCTGCTCATGTCACGGCTAGAACACTCTTCCCTCGAGTCAGTGCTTTTGATGATGATAGTCAAGAACAACACGATGCTGCCCAAGTGATGCAGGACCTCCTAGAATGGTCTATCTTTAGTAACAACTCGGCTTATGCTGATGTTTCACTTCAAGCAGTCATCTCGGCTTTAGTCAATCCTGTATCCATTGTCCAGACTCAATATGTGGAAGTCTATCGTACGGTAAAGAAACGCCAGGATGATACAGGCTCATGGATTGCAGAACAGATACTTGATGAAGACCTTTCTGGTTTCATAGATGAGAGTGTCCCACCTGAACAACTTTATATACAAGACTTTTTCCAGAATGATGTCCAAAAACAAGGCTGGCTCATCCGACGTCGAGTTCGACCGTATACTCTTCTCAAATCTCTCTATGGTAGACGCTATGCAAACTTTGAGTATGTAAAACCCGGAGTCCAAGTCATCTACAATGATGCAAACCAACAGTTCTATGAGGCCTATGACCAGACAATGCGCCAAGAGGAATGTGAAGAGATCCTCTATTGGAACAGGTCATTGGATCTTTTCCTCATTGTAGTCAATGGAGTCCTTCTTACTGATTCAGACAATCCGAACCCAAGAGAGGACAAACTCTATCCTTTTGCAGCTTTTGGCTACGAAGCATTGAGAGCTAATGGTGATAGTTTCTACTACAAGTCACTTGCATTCAAGACAATGCCGGATGACAAGATAGTGAATACTCTCTACCCAATGATCATAGATGGGACCTACCTAGCCATCATGCCACCAATGATCTCACTTGGTGGTGAAGTCATTTCTTCCGATGTGATTGTTCCAGGCGGAGTTACTACATTCTCTTCTCCTGATGCTGATCTCAAGCCAATTGCAGTCCAGAATGAGAACCTTAAAGCCGGAATGGATGCACTCTTTAAAGTAGAACAGAACATCACGGAGGATTCATTCCAACCGCTCCAGCAAGGTGATATGCCAGAAGGAGGGGGAAATATGCCTGCGTATACAATGTCCAGGTTGGAAGCCAATGCAAAACTCATGATGGGTCCATTCCTTGACATGGTCGGAAAATATGTGAAGCAGATGAGCCGTCTACGAATCGGTGACATCAAACAGCATCTCACACTCCCACAGGTCATGGCAATAGAAGGTTCTGCCAATACTGATCTCCTGTATAAGAATTTCTTCATGCCACAAGGTAAGACTCGTGCAAAGGGACGAAGGATCCAGTTCTCCCTTGACATGCCTGACCAGCCGATCACAAACCATGAACATCTTGGACTTTCTTATGATGTCCTCCATGAAGAAGGTGGGATTGAGTCCAAGAATGCTCTGGCTAAAGTGAATCCAATCCTCTTCCGTGATCTGAAATATCTCTGCTACGTAGGAACTGATGTCCTCATGCCAATGAGTGAAGAGCTTGAGCAACGATATGCATTGGATGAATATGACAAGATGATTGCCGCTCCGAACCTCTTTGATCCTGAAGAGACCGGGAAATTGCTACTCGGTGCATTCCCGGCAACTAAGAAACACCCTGACCAGTACTTGGCAAAACAACCACAGACCGCAGGAGGTATGCCACAACCTCCGATCCCACAAGCACAGCCAGGAGCTCAACCTGGACAGACTCCTGGACAAAACCCACCAGCGAATACTCCACAACCATCTCCAATTCAAAATAAACCTTTACAAATGCAAGGTAGGTAGTACAGTTGAATTATATGGACGGAACCACACCCGAGGTGGAGTTGACACCTCTATTGAGCTATAACATTTGGCTCTCATTACCAGCAGAAGTTCGAACTAAATTAGTAAAGATGTTTGGGATTCCCCGGACCGGAGAAGTTGTTGTGACCTCTGGCCAGATGATGAATGGTAACATCGGTTCATTTGTAAAACAAGATGGCCACTCAGCAAAAGATCTTTATGCAATCTCTGTAGAAAAGATGCAGGAGTTGCTCAAGGATTCTAAAACGGAGGACTTCTACAAACTCTTTAAGAAGACTCTCAAGCATGTCGATGCTTTGGCTGACGGGACCTATAAATCGAAACATGACGAAGAGAAACAAGACTAAGGCTGAGTTGAAGGCTCAAACGAATGCCCATGCGGAGATAATAAAACTCCAGAAATTGGCGGAGGAGAAACTCATGCCTACTCTTATCAAATATGACCTTACTGCTTACCAGTCAGGTCAGACTTTGGACATCATAAAGACGGTTATTCTTAGTAAGATGAATGACTATTGGACCAATCGACCTGTCATAGATCTTGGTTTGGTAGAGGAGTTGACTAAGGATGAGAAGGCAAAGGACCGAGACCTGTATAAGGAACTCCTGGAATCTCTATCAGAACTTCCAGTGTATGAAGCAAATAAGCTCCTAGAATCATTCGAACGAGTCCTCCAGATGTATGCCCAAAGGCATGTGATGCAGATCAAGGCCAAGGATTTACCAATAACTGAGATATTTAAGATATGATGTTAAACGAAATGAATGTGGCAGAAACCCACACAAAGGTCCGGGAATTACTCTATCCTTTAATAGACGAGAAGGTGGAGTCTTTCATGACCAAAACAAATGATGGATTGGTATTCGAGATCCGGACTCCACTCCCTGGAACTCCTTGTATTATGGATGCCGTTGCAATTACAGAGACCTACAAATCGTTGAAGGACTTTATCACTTTGGATGGAGTTCGAGAACAACTTGCAGGTTTAGCAATCCAGGTCGGTAAGCTTGTAGAAAAGTATGACGCCCCAAAAGACTAAGACGTATTCAGTTTCTGATTTTAAGAAGATTCTTGAAGAGATAGCAAGGAATGCAAAACTAGCACATGCAATCGGCCTTGTCAACTTCATGATGATATTCGGCCTCGGCCTACTTGTCCTATGGAAATAAGAGAAAACAAAGTATACCAATTCATCTTCCCCTATGAGAACACAGACATCTGTCTCCCTGTCAAAGCAGAAACAAGGGATGAAGCGATACGCAAGCTACAAAAATTCCTTTCAAACGTACAGACTGATCTTGCAATGGAAAGCCCCCAAGTCGCACCGACAACTGGAATGGTACCAGTCCCTGGCATCACGCCTGGGGTTGTACCTCCTGAAGTACTTGAAATGCGAATCGATACATTACTCGGAGACATGGGGGCCGGTGAACTCAAAGGTAAATCGAGGACTGACACTATTAAAGCCTGGACAGGCCACTCTTATGAAGAAAAGAACTTCACAAACATCATCAAAGAATTAGAACTGATCAAGACTGGTCAGAAAGAAATCCCACCACATGGCAAAAAGTGACAAACCAATTCAACAGTTACTGTATGAGCTTCTTGCTGATAAAGTAGGAAGTGTTGATCCGCATAAGATCTTCTATGCCAAGAAGATAGAAAGCGGCCAGCATGCAGGTAAGTTTGCTTGTTACCTATCAGGAAAGAAACTTACACCGAATGAAGTCACGAACCTCAAGCAGGAAGTACTCCTTCTGGAAAAGATGCTCTTATGGCCGGTATTCACAGAAACTCTACGTCATGAAGCACAACTTCGGATGTTTGAGAAATCCAAAACAACTGAGGACATGTTCTTTGGCAAGGCATTGCTTCACTCAGTTGGAGTGTTTGAGACGATAGTGTCAGCAATTAAAAATGCACACATCGACTGAACCATTTACAAGTTTGATATTAGTAGTACTATAATTATAGCACCATGGAAAAAAAAGGTGATGGAGTTGAAATTGATCCGGCCGCTCCACCGGAAGGAGTTGAAACTGACCCCAAAGCTCCAAAGGGTAATGAAGATGGAACCGACTACAAGACTCTCTTAGAGGAAGCCCTTGAAAGAGAAGAGAACTATAAACGTGCTCTTCAACAGAAAAGGCAACTCCGTCAGAAACCGCAGGATCCACCTCCTTCGGTAGATGATGAAGATGACAACCGGCCATTGACTCGTGCAGAATTGAAAAACATTCTTCATGAGACAGTTACTCCGGTACTCGCACAATCGGTGGTTGATCGTACTCTCACTGAGATAACGAAAAACCCACAGCAACGTGAGCTTGTCAAACTCTATTATGAGACTCGGGTCCGTCAGACGGGAACCAGTGATGAGGACATCCGCAACGACCTTCAAACGGCCCTTGATCTTGTAGAAGCCCAAAAGCTTCGTAAAGTCAACTCAGAATTAGCTCGTAAAGCAATGTCCAAGGACCAACCACCTTTGTCAGGCTCCGGATCAGATAATGCTCCAGATCCAAAGAATCACAAGTTTTCAGATGACCAGGTTAAGAAACTTACCGAGATCGCAAGAGCTCGAGGTGCTGAACCAAAGAAATTCATCGAACAAGCTTGGAAAAATCAGCAAAGGTAAGTCCAATCGCTGGATTTATCCAGCTTACGGCTTACTATTATGTCACTAGGCGATCTTACCCCGCTGAACATTGTTGGCTCTTCTGCTCTTCCTAGCCGAAGCCACCAGGTTACATCGGGTGGTACCCCTCCTGCAATCAATGCTGGAGAACCTGTTTCCAAAACATTGGGCAACCAGTACGTTGTCACAAACGCAACTTCTGCCCAGGTTGTAGGCACCAACTATCTTGCTGGTGTCTCAACCACGACTTCGACCGAAACTGCTACCGCAGCCGGTACTGTTGATGTTTCCCCGATTGATGAAAAAATGACATGGCTCATTAGTCCTGGAACGGCTGCGACCTATGGTCTCACCGCAGGATCTTTGAACCAGACTACCTATAATTCTCTTGTAGGTTCCCGTGTCCTTATCCAGAAGTCCTCAGGTGCTTACACCATCTTGGCTTCTGACTCAGCCAACAACGGTTGTGTTGTTGAGAACTTGGATATTACCAAGACTCTCGGCAAGGTTGCATTTTCCTTCCGCTTTGGTCTTTCGTACCTTGCGTAATGGATTCCTGGACGGGAATACTCACTAATCTTAATCGTTATGTTTACCGAAGCCCAAAATGCGGCAATCGTCCGAACTGAACTTGACTTCGTATTCTTCCAGGAGTTTGAATACGATGCAACGACTGAACCAGGTATCGCTACGGCGAATACTGCCGAGTTGTTCAAGCCTCAGTACACGACCCACGCTGCAGAAATCTACGAGGTCTTCAAGGGTGTTGGTCTCTATGCACAGACTGCAGAGACTGGTACCGTTGTTCTAGACACCCCGAAAGTTGCTAACAAAGTGTTCGTTAACGTCCTTGACTGGACCAAAGGTGTTGAACTGTCAAAGGACATGTTCGATGACAACATGCACGGTGTTTGGAGTCGTATCGTTGCTGATATGGCCACCAAGGCTCGTGTGACGCAGGACTATAACGCTTTCGGAATCTTCCGTGGTGCATTCACAACCACACTGACCGCCGATGGTGCTGCTCTCATTAGTTCAAGTCACACCCTCTTGAACGGTCAGACCTACTCGAACCTTCTTGGTTCTGGTGGTGGTTTGACTTCTGACACTCTGTTCACCGCAATCGTTACTCTTCGTCAGCAAGTAGACCAGGCTGGAGTCCTCCTTGGTAACCAGCCCGCAATCCTCCTTGTCCCTACGAAGCTGTTTAAGAAAGCATGTGAACTTACGGACTCTGCTCTTATCGCAGATTCTGGTAACAACGCTATCAACGTCTACCGATCTGCATACGGATTCAAGGTGATGACCTCACCGTTTCTTGATGCAGCCGTTGGTGGATCTGATACTGCGTACTACCTCCTGTCGAAGAACCACTCGGTCACTCGCCTTATCCGCCAGGGTATTGAGACCAATCTTCGTGACTGGTCATTCTCGAATAACCGAACTTACTTCTATCAGGCTAACTTCCGTGAGAGCTACTACGCTCCAGACTACATCGGAATTGTTGGTACGACATCCTAATTATCAACTAACCCCTTCTGGGGTTGGTTTCGGGGTGGCCCGTCCCACCTCGAACCCAGCCTCAGAAATAAACAACCATGAATGATATTCTCACAAAACTGGCTTGGGCGGTTGGAACCATAGTTATTGCTGTTGTAGTTGCATCACACTTCCTGACGAATACTGTCATTGAAAAGACGGCATCGTTCGGAACTACAGGTGCTGGAATCACAAACCTTACTGGACTCTCTATTACTGGGACCCCTGGAACACTTGATGCTTCTGGTGGGTTTACTCTTAACTCGGTCCCTCTTCAGGGTGTTAAGATGACCATGAATACTGCAACCAATACACTTTGTGCTCTTCAGAATCCATCAACCACGGCCACTTCGTCCTTTACTGTGAACGTGAACATCACGACTTCAACGTCTAGTGCCACAAACATTGTAATTGCTACTTCATCGACTGCCTTTGCTACGACCTCTGCTATCGGTAACTTCTATGTTGCTGCCAATGCTAATGCGTCCTTTTCTGGACCAGGTACGACAACTAGCGGATCTGATGGAGTGGTTGGACCTTCCCAGTGGGTTACCGTTGGCACTCAGAATGCAGCCGTCACGTATGGATATACCTTCGGGGGCACCTGTGATGCTGTATTCCAGTCAAATTAAAAACTAACAACTACCTATGGGTTCAATGAACGACAATGCCTATAAGTCCCTCTCGAAGAAATTCAAGAAGGGTGGCAAGATCTCGGGTGGTGAAGTTGCGGCAATGCTCAAGAAGAAGAACGCAATGGAAGCCCCAATGATGATGAAGAAAAAGAAGAAACGAAAGGCAGGTGAGCCAAATATCGGTGCTAAAGACATTGAGAAGAAGGCTTCCAAGAAGCGGAAGTCAGGTCCTACACTTGGTGACAAGGACGTAGAACACAAAGCATCCTGCAAGTGCAAGTCGTGCGGCAAGGCATCAAAAAAAAAGTAAGCATCAAGGTTGATAACAAACTAGATGCATACGGCGAGACAGACCTGAATACGAATAAGATAAGGATAAACAAGAAGAGACATTCCCAGAAAGGATACAAGAGGATCAATCCAACTAAAAATGGAAATGAGAATCTGGTATCCACGATCCAACATGAACTACTGCATGTCAAACATCCAAAGGCTCATGAAAAAACGATCCGGAAAATGGAGAAGTCCTCTGTCCGCAAGATGTCTCCGAAACGAAAGAAACAATTACTAGGATATTTAAGGTGATATGGACGACCACTTAGGAGAAATCCACACAGAAAGTGAACTCGCACCAATCGAAATCAACCATGACAACTCGAATCGCTCCGAAAACATCAGTTCAGCCGGGTGGGAGTAATGTGTCCTCTACTGCACACTTTGTGGTGTTACAGCCACATCTTGTACAGGGGGTCGGATCTGCAGTCACTGAACAAGAAACAGTATTCGTACAAGGACAATAATATGCCTACTCAAGACCCAACCATTCCAGTTACCCCGGACGTCCAGGTAGACCCTGTAACTCCAGTAGATGATACAGTTACCGGAAGTTCTGATGACTCACTCCAGGAAATGATTGTTCCGACTCAAGACGGTGCACGCTTTGAGATTAGTCGATCACAGAGTGGAGGTGTCGTTGTCCAACCATATCGTAATCAATAGTGTATGTCATCCACTCAAGACCCAAATGAACAGAATTTCATCAATACGAATGATACTGCAATAACAAGTAATAATATTGATGCATCACGACGTGGGGCTGCATCAATTTATGTTACCCGTACTGCATTGAATGCAACGACCGGACAGACCGATAGTGACACAGCATTAGTAATCAATTAGAAATTATGTCAGGAAATAAAAGAATCGTTAACGGCAAGATTGCACAGGGGAAACTCCGAGGCAAAGCCCTTGCTGATGCACTCTTTGCTGATCTTAATCATGAGGAAAACGAAGGTGCCTCCAAAAATGACCATGACTCACACAAATAAAGGATTCATACTCACAATTGGAGCATTGATTGTTGCAATGCTCTATTTGAGTGCCCCGATGATTTTGAAAGCAGCAACCTCATACGTGTCTTCACAGTCCACGGCTACTGCAACAACCACTGTTACTTACATGACGGCAGGAACAGCCACAACTACTTATCAGTTGGATGGACTTGCCTCTGGTAAAGTCCAAGAGATGGGTGAGATTGATGATGTTGTTGTAGAAGTCCAAATGGCAGCTTCTTCAACGGCTTCAACGATCAACATCCAGCCTCAGGTCAGTAACAACAACATTGACTGGTATCCGATAAACCAGGTCGTTGGGACAGTCCAAAATAGTGGTACATCCACACTTGCAACGTCTTCTACGATCTATCTTTGGACGCCAAACACCACTGCAACCTCTTCATTTGCCTTTAAGCTTCCAAATACACCAGCAAGACATGAACGACTTGTCTTTACTGATACCGGAGCTTCTTTGGCATTCTACGCTGAGGTTACTCTAAAGCGTCTACCAACTAATCCGTAATTCTTATGGCCACTCCAAATATTGCGTTGTGGCAAATAAGCGACGTAAGCAATGAGCTTGCCGCGATGGGCCACGGTACAACCTTGAATCAGATCCAGAATCTCTATGGAGCATACGATCGTGCTGCTCGTAGGATCCTAGGAGATGTTGATCCTCAAGAGACCAAAGTCGTGTCCCAGTTCGGCAAGCTCTACGATGGTGTATGGGATTATCCTTTGGCTGTAGATGTGAAGGGTAATAAGATCGTAGATCTATTCCCTCAAGCAAACCGACAGTTGACGGATAACTTCAGACAGTCGTATAACAAGGAGTTTGACCTCTGGAAGAATTTCAACTTGACTCCGGACTTCACCCCACGATATGCCTCAGGGGTCAGGACAATCCGCATCAATGCGACGGAGTTGAACACTGGGATACAGATCAACTCGGCATCGGGGTATAATACCAACGGAACTTGGGTCGCCGGAACTAACGTTTCTAACGTACAGACGAATAATCAATATTTCCAGGATGGAAATTCTGGTTCTGTTTCATTTCAAATCAATCAAACTGGTATTGCCTCGACGGCTACTATAACTAATAGCACAATGGGGGCGGTAGATCTCACCAACCACTATAATAACGCGGATGAATTCTTTTCTTTCTATATTCCAAATGCTGCTGGTATAACCGGAATCCGGTATATCTTCGGAACTAACTCTACAAACTACTATGATAGCGGAGTTCTAACAGTTGATGGCCAGAACAATTCTTTTGTGAATGGTTGGAATACCTGCATGGAAAACTGGTCAACTTTTACAACGACCGGTACTCCTACAATTTCCAACATCGCATATATCTCAATTCAGATATCCTATAATGGCACTCTCCAAACCCAGGTTCTTCTCAATTCCTTCTGGTCACGACTTGGAGTGATCTTCAATCAAGAATACTACTCTAAATACCTTTTCAGGACCTCCTCAGGAGTCTTCCAGGAACGAGTGAGTGGTGATGACAACTATGTGAATCTTGACACAGACGCAATCAACATGTTTGTATTTGCGACTCTTGGAGAGGTTGTCCAGCAACAGCAAGGATTGGAAGCACTCTTCTTTGATGCCAACCAAGCTGAACAACACTATCAAGCGGAGTTGACGAAGTATCGAGCCAAGTATAAGAGTGAGGTTGAAAAACCAAAGACTTACTATTACAGGACTCCGAATCCTTCTTATCGGCAATGGATAGGTCGTGGATACAGAACTCCATAGTATGCTAAAGAAACCAGAACCAGGTAAGCCACAACTGTCATTTCAAGAAATGTCACGATTGGCTAAGACTCGAGCTCACGAGTATGCTATCCAGAGTCTTTTTAAGTTTGGGTATCGAAATAAAGAAGATATCTCAAATCTTCCACCATCAACATTAGTTGTCGGTTCTCAGAATGTCCTGACAAATGCTGCAGAACAAATCACAATCCGGAATGGTTACCAATTAGATGGACCCGCAGGAAACCAGAACACATATGGTATTGATAGTTCATATGATTTTCAAACCAAGATCGGTACCATTCTAAATCTTAGGAAATGGGGACCGAACCTGGAGTTCAGATACGTGAATCCAATAACTCAAGCGGTCACTTGGTTGGCTTTGTCCACCTCACTGAATGTATCAAAGATCTGTTCATTCACAAACTTCTGGGATGCAAACACTGAGGTGTCAATGTTCATGCTCATGGCCAATGGGGATAACAAGATTTATGAATGGACCGGAGGTGTAGCTTCTTTTGCCTCTGCGACATCAAATACTATTACAGTACAAGGCTCCGCATCAGTGAATCAACTTGGATTTTATAGCCAAGCAAATAACATCAACTCCGGAAAAGCAACTCTAAATATAAATGGAATCACGTATTCTTATACAGCCTCAGGGTCAAATACGACTCAACCGGTGAACTCCACAACGAATGCACATCAGGATCTCCAACTCTCTCCTACGAAATGGGCCGCTCAATCTTTCA
>JGI24891J29808_1000688_pt1 | contig 13314 bp, 14 predicted proteins | sample FreactcultuFSWF8_FD_29808 | JGI IMG/M metagenome (IMG submission 29808) | reverse complement strand
TAGAAATCAAATGATTTCTAGGTATAAATCGGCTCACCAATCCAGTTTTGGTAGGCGTCGGGCTACATAAAAAATAACCTATAGAAACACAATGGAAGGCAAAACGCACATTGGAAACTGCGTGGAACTTGTGGAGACGCTGGAAGACAACAGCATTGATCTTGTTGTGACCTCGCCGCCCTACTATAACTCACAACACAAGTATCAGCGTGGTTCGGGGTTTCATTACACACGAGACATTGGTGAGCCGCTCTATGTGATTGAGGACTTCTTTGCAGGTCTGCTTCCTAAACTCAAACAGAATGCTATGATTTGCTTGAACTTGGGGTTCAGTTATGGAGAGACAGGCGTGATGCGTCCGTATGATATTCTTAACAGATTGCGTCGTATGGGATATTTCGTAATAGACCAAGTTATTTGGTGGAAGAACAACCCTATTCCCATACAGAACCGCTTGACGAACGCATACGAACTGATTTTTATCCTTTCTAAGTCGCCGAAGGGAACATACTATACCAAGACCTATACGCATAATGTTTGGAAGTTTCCTATTCAAAAGGGGATAGGTCATTCAGCAGTGTTTCCCGATGAACTGCCTCGTCTATGTTTGGAGCATTTTAGTAAGGAAGGAGATCTTGTGCTTGATCCGTTTATGGGGAGTGGAACAACTGGACGAGCGTGTGAGAAGATGAACCGCCGATGGATTGGGTTTGAGTTGAATGAAACCTATGTGAAATAATATTGGGCTAAACATATGCTATGGAATCGGATATGCCCCATCGCACTTGACCGTATGGTGCTGAGAGCCAAAGAGTTCAACAAACGAAATCTACCGACAGTAAGTAATGGACGAAACCGACTTTGTGGAGGTAATGCCGAGCGAGAAGAAGCCACGAGATCCACGCATAGACAGGATGGACGCTCAGTTTCTTCCCGTTCTACCAGCAACGATTATGATTCTCGGGCAGTGTGGGTCAGGAAAGAGTAGTGCGTTGTGGAGTATGATGTCTCGTGGCTATGTGACGGGCAAGACCAAGAAGAAGAGCATCTTTGATGAGGCTCTTATCTACATCGGGACACTGGACGCCAAGCCTTCTTTTGAAAAGATGCCGATTGAGAACAAACTAATCTTAACCGAGTTTGATCCTGTGTCCTTTGACGAATACCAAACCGACCTGAAGAAGCACCAGTTAGAGCGTCTTGAGAAGGGNAANCCGATGATGAATGCGTGTATCATATTTGATGATTTTGCAGGAGCAAGTTTGATGAGGAAGGCGAAGGTTGGGTCAGCCCCGCCGATTGAAAAACTCTGCCTGACCTCTCGCCACGAGGCAAACACGACGATCTTCTATTTATCTCAAATGTATAAGAACACTGGATTTACTTCACCAGCAGTTCGGGCAAACCTGACGACCATCGTCCTCTACAAGATGCCTGTGAATGAGGTTCGCAAGATTGCCGAGGAATATGCCGAGTCATATGAAGTTGATGAGTTTATCGCTCATTATGACCGAGTTATGGCTTCCCGTCCCTATGCGTTTTTGGTCTGGGACAGACGACGACCGCTGAATGCTGATCGCTGGACTGAGGGATTCACCAAACCTCTTCCTCCATCAAACAAAAATATGCTTTACAAAAATCAGGTAAGGCGTGAGTCGGTCTCATCAAGCGAAGGTGAGAAGGAATAATGTTAGAGAGACACAAATGCCTTACACTCTTGTTTCATCAGGCGGCAAATATGCGGTCAAGACCAAGACCACGGGCAAGACGCACGGCTGGACGACCAAGCCACGGGCAGAGGCACAGATGCGGTTGCTTGAGGCACTTGTGAAGAAAGGTGGGCGATAGTGGGGGTTGTGTAGTGTAGACCCCTCGCCAAAACTCACATAGCCTTAAAATAAATATCCACTGCTGGTGGTGGATAAATATTTCTGGCTGCTGGAATGAGTATAAGCATACACAACCCTACATACTCTTCACACTATTTTACTGAATAGAATAATAGGTAAGAAATAGGTAAGAAATAGGAAAAATAAAAGATGCCTGACGANTGTAGGGTTCAGTGTAGGGTTCGTCCCTCTTCGCTCAACCCTACACTACGAGTAGCCCTTGCCGTCCCAAACGGGTTGCTTCGGCGGTTCAAATCCTCCGCTGGTTCGGTCAATCTCTCGCAGAACGGTCTGCCGAGGGTCAGCGTGGTCGTATTGAGGGTTGGTTGCGTCAGGGGCGAGGAACTCACGTAGAGCATACTTCATCGTATCCTCCTCATACTGGAACCGCTCCTCCCAACTACGCACCTCACCCGCCGCATCGCTATATCCATCACGCTGAAACGCAAGATAAGGGATAGAGGCGAGAGTCTTGAGTTTATGCGAATACCAGCCGTCAAACATAGGCTTTCCATCTGCCTCCCACTCCGCCATCTTGGTAAGACACGGTTCAACACGCATATACAGGAAGTGAGCCATAGCACCACGCCATACGCCTAGCACCATCGTAGGATCACGCTTGTCCTTGTGATCTATGCGAACAATCTTCTCAACACAATCCCGAATCATAAGCATACCGCCGTTAAAGAGTTCCCAGTCCTCACGGGCATCTAGGTATTCCTTAATCGCAGTCCAATGACGGGCAAAGTCCTTGCACGGAGCAGCATCGTCCTCCATAATGAGAATATGCTTCTCGCCCTTTGCCTTTGCCTCGGTCAGCATCTCACGGTGCTTGAGAAAGACGGCGTGATAGGCATCGGGAATATCCTCCTTGTTAATCTTGATTGCTTCACGGCGGATAAGTTTGAGAGGCTGACCTTCCCACGACTGCTGAACGGTCGCCCAGCGATCCTCACGGTCGGCAAGATTGATTACATTGGCTTCGGTCATTTATTAAATCTACACATTTCTTTTGGAGACAGCCGTCCCCGCAAGAAAGTTGTTATTGATGTTGAGCGAGGTATTCATCTCGGGATTTGACTGCTTCCTCAAATGTAGCAAATACGCCACGATAGTAGAGGGGAGCGTTCTTATTGTTGCCTATTTGGAGATAGAATGGGTGAAGGACACGAGTCGGGCGATAGTAGATATACTCTGCTATACGAGGCATTTATATTACCCAAGTTATTCTCCATAGACCCCAGCCACGAGGACGACGCATTTTATATAGAGGGCGACATCTTTTTTGATTGACGGTAGGCTCCGTTTTTTGCGATTATCTCTTCACGATGGGCGAGGTAGTAATCTCTCTGTTTTGTCCGTATCTCTTCCTTTTTCCGCTCATAATAACCAGCATTGTATTCAGCACTGTATTCATTCCGCTTTTCCTTATGTGTTTGGTGGTGGCGAATATTACGCTCGTGGTTATATTGTGGTCTTTCTGCATCAGGAATATACGCACGAAGAATATTAAGACAAAGTGGGTTCTTTAACTCTTTTTGGATATGCTCGTCTTCTTTCTTGACGAGTTGCTCTTTGGTCTCGCAGGGGTATTCCTCAACCTGCACTATTCTTACCTTGTCCCAATCGCCGTTGATGTGTTTATATACACGGCGGTCGGGATTGCTGATGGACTTGACCTTGTGTTTGCGGAACCTCTCACGCAAAGTTGCGTATGTTGAGCCAATGTAGAAGTGTCCGTCCTCGTGTTGAAGTTTGTAGATGACTGACTTCTCGTATCCCATTTGTGTCTTTTATGTTTGTTGTCTTTATATTCGTTTTTAACTTGCTGACCTATTTTGGTCTCGCTTAGGCTCCAACCACACTTACGGCTCCCCCTTGTGCCTTCACGAACCGGAGAGCCGTCAGCACGACATACGGGGTGTAAGCAATACCAGGTGCAGAGACCAGCGAGACAATGAGCTGCGAACCCGAAGCACCCGCCAGAGACACGCCGTCCACATCCAGCGGCTGAACGCCACCCTTCACAGTCTGNAAGCCGTAAGTAGGGATAAAGCGGTCAGCATAGCAGAACTTCAGGGTGCCCGAAGCCGAGGACTCAGCCGTCTCATAGACCGCAGCCGTTCCAGCAGTAGCACCGTTCGTGCTGTTCGCCCACAGGCATCGGTTCGTGACCGTGCCGTTCTCCTCCTCCGCCGAGCCATACGCACAAAGCGACATATTGAAGAGGGCAGCATCACCCTGAGCGGCAACCTGCGGATATACCTGAGAGCCGATACGCCATTGTGCGGAGTAAACACCAGCGTGGCTGAAGCACGACTGCGACGGGAAGCCCTGGAGCGACACGCACGAAGTAGGCACCTGAACGACCGAAGCACGGAGGAGGTGGTTCGTCGCACGGGACACGATCAGGTCGTTCTGCGTGAGCGAACTAGCCGAGGCAGAGATCGCAGCAGCCGCCGTCACAATACTGGACTCATACGGCATCGTGAGACCCGCAGCGTCCTCCATCGCAACCTTCTGGAGAACCTGCATATACCTTTGGTCTGGAACGACGATATCATACTCAATACTCACATTGGTGAGCGAGAAATCACCCGCCGTCGTGGAGGCAATATCAAACAGCACATCGTTGGGCTGACCCGCAATGAGAACAAACGCCAGTTCTCCCGTGAGAGCGATCGGGAGATACTGCTTCATACGACCGAGACCGCACATCAGTCCAAGCGGGATGCTACGCTGCTCCCCAGCAATGTTGTTAAAGACCGCAGCAGAGGCACGGCTGGTCCGCTTCTGCACCGAACCCTGATTGCCCGCAACATAGCCCCACGCCGTAATGGAGGCAGTGACCGTGCTGGACGGGACGTTCGTCACGAGGTCGTTATTCAGCAGCTCAAAGCCCTGAAGCGAACCCGCCGTCTGGTAGTAGGACTTGGAAGCACCCATCGTCATCTCCACGTTTGTGAGTTTCGGGGCGTTCTGGATATTCTCAAGCAGCTGACCGTTGAGGAGAGCCTGAACCGTCATAAAAGGGTGACCGTCATCAGGACAGGCGGTCGTGCTAGTCGCATAGGTCTGGATCGTGTAGTTCAGCACGATGGAACGCATATCAAGGAGACCACCCTGATCGGCGAGGAGGAACTGGATCTGAGCTCCACCAGCACCCTGACCGGCAGAACCATACGACGGACCCGTCTGCGGCGTAACACGGGCACGGCGACGCTGGGTCAGGATAGACGAACGCTCAGGGGCACCGAACTGAGCCGAGGCAGGGACAACCTCCGTGAAAGGGTAAAGGTCGCCAGACTGAGTAGTGAACGCCATTTGTTTATGATTAAGACGCTCTATTCTTTTGCCGACGCTTCCATTTCACGATTTTTTGTATTGGATAGTAAGAAATGGACTATCTTGAACTGCGTGATACTCTTGCGGAGGCGGCTGGTATTGCTGGGATTATGGATACAACCAAGACTAATGCGAAGAAGGGGACGCCTGAGGTTGCGGCGGCATACAAGATTATCTATGACGACCATATGGTTCGCCTGAAGGAGAAGGTTGAGAAGGCGAAGGCGACACTGGAGAAGAGCATTGCGGTTAGGACGACTTGGATTCAATAGCGTCAAGGCGTTCCTTGCTTCGCTCAGCGTCAGTAGGACCCTGCTTCTCCTTCTTTGCCTTTCCTCCAATGTGTCGCATCATAGCAGCCATCGTCATACCGCTCTGCTTGTGAAGTTCGTGGAAGGTCTTCGGGTTCTTCAAAAACGATGTCTGCGGGTTGTTGAGGACAGCCTCCATACCCAGTTGGTAAGCGGTCTTATGCGGCGGCATTTATAATGAAAGCGTGATTTTCTTTTGATGTCTGTATTGTAAATGTCGGGATACATCGTTGCTCCCAACTCCATCACGACAGGCGCTCTCTCTTCGCAGATCACGGTAGGAAGCAGCACAACTCTCAAAGACCCTGTGCCGGTTGTCTATACGACGTTTGATGGCTCTGCAAACTTCACTTCTACATCGGGATCAACACAGACACTCAAAACATCGGCTATCACGCTGCCTATCGGGACATACATGATCGGAACAGAGGTTCTCATTACGCAGAGTGGAGGTGCGATATTTACACCAGCAGATTCTGTGTTGGTGGGCTTTTATTCGAGTGGCGCTCCGAGTATTTATCCCGGAATGAGCATACCTCTTTCTGCAACAGCAAACGCATCTGCTATCGTCAACTTCTCGGGTATGATGGTTCTTACATCTGCTGCGACCTTCACGCTTCAACTGATTAATAGTTCTTCTTCAACGACGAATAGGTCTGCGTCGTGGAGTGGAACTTGGTATCAACGGATTGCATAAAGCAAATGAGTAAGTGGTGGGCGGTGCATAACAATGAGGACGAGGTCGCACATGTAGGGGAAAGACCCGAGACCCAATACGAACAACCACGGGCAAAACTAACCTTGGATGATTACAATGGAGCAAGACATAGCCGAGATTGTGAAGGAGATAGAGGAGGAGAAGGCATTAGGCAAAATCTCGGCAGTAGAGGTCTTCAAGGGTATGCTAAATCAACCCGAACTGATAAGCGTATCCTCAGCAAACGCATCAGCAAACGGATCGTCCTACGCCTACTCACAGTTTACCGTGAATATGCCGAGACCCGTGTTAGAGGCTGAGACACTTCAACTTCTCGCAGCCAACATTCCCCTCTGCACCCAAAACTTTCCTGATACGGCTTGTGCTTTTTGGTATTACAGAATGGATCAATATAGCGGCACTGTGCCGAATCTGGAGAACCTGTTCTTTGTCCGTCTGCTCCCGTCCTACTATAAGCCTGAGTTTATCGGCACGAGTTATGGATACAATGTGACCTTCAATGATTACCCTGCTGTTGCTACTCAGTTGGCGAAGGCGTGTTCTGTTGATCTTGCTTACAATAACATCAAGACTGCTCTTGCTGAGAATGAAATCGCTGCTACTGACTTCAAACTGCCGTATATCCCGAACGACATCAGCATTACCTATGATACGACACAGAACAAGTTTCAAATGACGGGACTAAATATCGCTGCTCCTTTGACCGCCAAGTCTGTTGCGGATACATATGCGGGTGGAACTACCTATGCGATAGGGCAGTTCGTCACCTATAACGCCATTCTGTATCGGTCTCTTCAGTCAAGCAACACAGGACACACTCCTTCTACTTCTTCTACTTGGTGGGCGTTTGTGACCGACAAACTTGTAAGGGATTGGGTTCAATATACATCGTATCGTGCGGGTCAGTATGTTTATGCTCCTACTTATACACCTCCCCAAATCTTCCAAACAACACTTGACTATTATGCGGACACTCCAAACTTTAACGGCGGAGGCAACTGGGTTTCTCCTTCTGCCCCTAATACTCTAACCTATCTCGTGACGGGGTATGCAGACCCGAATGTAGCAGCGGCTCAGGGTGGACCTCCTTATTCTGCTCCTGACTCGCAGTATCGCACTTGGAATCCTTATGCTCTGTTTGAGATAGATGATGTTGTTCGGTGGGAAGGCTATGATTACAAGGCGATTCGGCAGAATAAGAACTGGTTGCCTTTCAGGACAAGCGGTTCAACTGTCTACAATACAAGCAAAACTGATTACAAGGTCGGTAATGTCGTGAGTGGTAGTGGTTTTTACCCGCCATATTGGAAGTGTATTTACAATAATCCCCCTGCAAACTCCATCACAGCAAATCCGTTCACTTGTGCGACTTACTGGATTCCGTGCTATTGGGTGACGGCAACCGTTCCTCTCTATCCTCCACGCACGGGGCTACGAGCGATCAGCAGTCAGTTTGATATGCAGGATTATGTGACGATTTTAGGGACACAATACTTAGTCTTCCCGTATCCGTATAATGTTTCAGGTCAGCCATTCAATCCTAATCCCCGTAGATTACTGAACTCATTGCTGGGGTTCTGCTGGAACGGTATCTTTAATCCAGTTGTAGTAGATCAGCTTTTTACTGGTGATACACCTCCTTATGTGAATACATCGGGAGCGGCTATTGATGTGCTGAACCGTATTCGTCCTGTGCCGATTTATGTTCCTTCTGCGGGTCCTGGTCTTTCAGGATTAGGATCTTCTCAAGCATCATTGACCGCAACTTTTACAGCAGACGGCTATTGTAATCTGGTCTATACCTCCGTGGTTTCCATCTATTCCACCATCGTCTATGGCTCTACGCTGGATAGTCAGCGAAACACAAACCTGATTGGATTGTCGGGTATGAACGCAGGAAATCTGGGCGTCTCCTTTTTTGATAATAAGATCAATGGTCCTCTGCGAGTGAAAGGGGCAGACATCTACAGCATCGGCATTGAACTGCGGGATGAGATGAATGAGCCGTATCCCCTCACGAACAACGGCATCAGCACCTTTACCCTGAAACTCACGTATCGGGAAAACGGATCACAAAAGTAGCAAGTGGCTTCCTCTCATATACAGATGGAGTGGAAAAAGATTGAAGGATACGACCACTATGAGATTTCAAATGACGGTCAGGTTAGGACACACGCAAAAAACAAGAACTCCGTAATGAAGCAGCACATATGGGGCGACTATCTTGCGGTTCATCTATCGTCTCATGGAGAGGGAAAGTTCAAGACAATCCATCGCCTTCTTGCTATTCATTTCATACCAAACCCGGAGCGATATGACTTTGTAGATCACATCAACAGGAACAAACTTGATAATCGGTTAGAGAACCTGCGATGGTGTAGTAGGTCGCAGAACAAGTATAATACGCCAGTCGTGAAGTCAAGTTCATCGGGATACAAATACATTACCCCTCGTGGGTCATCTTACCGAGTATCTTTTAAGTGGATCAATCTATTTCGTGATTTCAAAACTCTTGACCTCGCCGTTGCGTGGAGGAATGAATACCTTGAAGCGAATAATATGGCTGATAGAGTATAAATGTGTTCGCTAAACAGGACTGACCGNCTGACGCTTGATGCTTTTAGCGACCCGAATCTGGCGGGTCCTGTATATAACAAGTTCACCAACACCTTGAAGAACCCGCTTCTCGGTGTGAAGGGAGTGCAGCTGGTAAATCTTGATACGATCAACTGCTCGCTCCAACTGAACGACGACAACGGGCAGCTTATGTTTTGGTTCTTCTATGGAGGCACGCCCTCTACGATCCGGTCTCTTACAAATCTGCGATGTGTCCGTCTTCACCCGTCGTGGTTCATTCCTTACACGGGCTACACTGCCTATACCAAGAATGCGTATTTCAATACGGGAACGGAACTTGCGACTGCCCTGAATGCGGCGGCATCAACAGGTGGCGATAGTGCAACCTACAACGTGTATTGGCCTGGAAATAATGTGATTTCGTTTGCATACGATACTGCTTCTCGTCGGTTCAATATTTCGTGTCCTGGTGGTTCCTACATCGGTCTCGCTGCACCCGACGATCCTATTGTGTTGGACGCTCTGCGGGGAACGACGAATGTTAACAACCGGATCAAGATGAACGGATACAATAGCGTCAATACATACGCCTCGGCGACTCTGCAACCCTACGCAGAGGGTATAACAATGAATCCTCGCCTCGGATTCCCTCTCAAATACGGACAGCGTGGAGCATGGTTTAGTGCAGCATCGGGACAGGACGGCATTGCGACTGCGACAGGCGTTCCTTTTGCTACTGCTGATGGGGCGCAGGTTGCCGACACGCCGCCAATCCTACTTGGAGTGCAGAACATCGGTGTCTATCTCTCTATCGTCACAGGCGGCGGAACGGACAGCAAGGGACGGAAGAACCTGATTGGAACTGTGCCGATGGAGTCTGCCCCGTATGCCGTGCAGTCCTATACGATGTGTTCTGTGGAGGTGCCGTCTCTCAGCACAGCCAACGAAATCTACGAAATCACGGTAGAACTGATCTGCTCCGAGACAGGTGTGCCCTATAATGTGTGGAGCAGTGCGAACACCTCTGTTGGACTGACGCTCACATATTAGTTACTCATTTATAACCTACCTCTATAACAAATGAACGGACCATCGTGGTCGGGCAACACAAAATATATCGGACCCACTGGACCCGCTGGTTCTACGGGTGCGACAGGACCGCAGGGAACAGCGGGACCCTCACTTTCCAACTGGTCTCCCTATCCTGCGACGACTGATGTGGATATGTCNAACTTTAACATCGTGAATGCGCCTGGTCTCGCNAACAGCNGTGGAACGGTGACGATTGCGGGTTCAAACATCAGCAACACAGCAGTCAATAAGATTAATCTTACAGCAGACCGAGGCGTAGATGTTCTTGGTAATGCAGAGGTCAATCTACTCGCTCAAAATGGTAATCATGGTGCTATTTCTCTCACAGCAAACGGCGGATACAACAATGGCATCAATGGTGAAGTCAATATTACCGCAAATGGTTCTACGCTTGGTTCTTTCACACAAGGCGGTCTCATCAACNTNGANCGCACAATACGCCTGTGAGTTCCAACTATACCTTCACCTCTGCGATCAAGATGGGTGCTTCTTCTATTCTGTCCTATGCNGGTTCGTTCTCGTCGTATCTGTCNCTTGCNGGATACAACTACACCTGGGGACAGGGTGGAGTGAATATCACCTGCTCACCGACCCCTCCGTCCATCGCCATTCCCAACACAGCAGGCACGGTCTTCATCTCGGGATATGCGGGAACAAAGATTAGTAATGAGTTGTATGTCGATGCAATCAAAAACTACAACGGTCAGGATCTCACTATCTCGTCTCCTGTGTTTAGCGGTTCCAACGCCAACATCTCGGTTGTATCGGGTCAGGCACTCTATCTCACAGCGACCACAGGCACGGCAGGAGTCATCAATATGAACGGCAACACGACCAACATTCAGGGCAACGCTGGAAACCTGAACTTGACCGGTGGGAGTTCCTACATCATCATGAATGCATTAGGAGTGCGGATCAATACCGGACTGGATATGACGGGAAATGCGATTACCAATGTAGCATCGCTCTCCAACTCCAATACCAACTTGAACTTGGTTGTGGGATCAGGCTGCAATATCAACCTCACGGGAGCAAGTATCAATGCGACGGGAAATGTCGGCATCACGAGTGGTAATCTGTATATGAACCGCAACAACATTGAGCAACTCCAATCTATGTATGCGGACACCACAACCGGAGTGAACTTTAACCTCTTTGGTGGTGGTGCGGGTCATTACTTTACACTTCAAAATGGTTCAGGTTACTTCCAGATTGCGGACAACCAAAATGTTTATATTGGAGGAGGCGGTGTTGCAGGAGGAGGCACAAACGAAATCAACCTCCAAACCTATACGAGCGTGCGAGACAGCCAGACTGCAAACAATCATCAGGTCTTCAATGTGGAAGATGTGAGTTCCTACACTACGCTTACACCGACATCTGCTGTTGGAACGCAGACGATACGAGCAAACCCCGGACCAACTGGTATTACGGGTGTGAGCACGATTTACAATGCTGGGAGTTATGGCGGAGGTGTGTTTGGAGGTATTGAGCAGGGTGTCGGCGGTCTGCTCTCACTGAACGTGTTGAATGGCGGAACGATGACGCAGGGATTAGAGATACGCCCTTCCTATATGAATGCGTATAAGATGCTGAATATGTGCAACAACAACATCACCAACATCGGCACAGCAACAGCACAGAAACTCATTGGAACATACGGCAACACCCCGATTGCTTCTGTTTCTGCCCTCGCTCTCGTCAATGGAGACCCAAACAGCGTGACGGGTCGCTCTCAAATAGAGTTCCAATACAACGGCGGTGGATACAATCATTACATCGCTTCACGCCACAACGCAAGTTCCGTAAATAATAACTCCAATGCGATTGACTTTTGGTTGTATTCTACCACAGGCGGTCAAACAGGTTCTACCGCACCAAACAACGGAAACGTGGCTGCGATGAGCGTGACTGCGAGGGGCGTAGGCATCTTCAACATAACACCTACATCTGCTCTTGATGTGATTGGAGCGACGAGTTTGAATGGGACGCTGAATATGAACTCCTGCAATATTCAACAGGTCAACTACATCAGCAATACGACCTGTGGGTTCAATGTGAATACGGCGACCGGATACAATATAGCGCTGAATGCGGGTGGTGCTGTGAATATCGCATCAGGATCAGGTTACAGCATCGGTCTCAATAGTCCTATTGCGACGGGGTCAAACAATATCACATCTACCTATGGTAATCTCATCAACTTCGGGACGATTAGCAACGCAGCAGGAACAGGAACCATTACGGGATACAATCTCTCCAACTCGTCCAGTTCTGAACTCCTGTCGGGGTCAAACTCGGTGATTGTGGATCCTGTGAATATCACCTCTTCTTCTGTCGGGAGCATCGTGCAGGAGGCGGGTTCAAACAGTATTGTTCTGCCTGGTGCTTCGGGATTTGAGGGTGTTATTGCAACAGGAGGAACGATCACAACATACGGCAACCGCAGGGTTCATCAGTTTACCTCAAACGGCGCATTTACAATCACGGCAAATCCGCTCAATCAACTTATCGAGGTGGTCTGTATTGGAGGCGGTGGAGGGTCAGGCGTGAATGCAGGTGGCGGTGGTGGAGCAGGTGGTTATGCGGTGTATTCCAATGTGTATGGCGCAGGGTCCTATCGAGCGGATCCGGGACAGGGCGGTCCTCCTGGTGCGAACGGCAGCAACACGACATTCAACATTACGGACTGCGTGGCTCTCGGCGGAGGTGCTGGTGGCGATGCGTCATCAAACGGTCAGAATGGCGGTTGCGGAGGCGGTATTGATACAACGTCCGCTTATCAGACACAAGGCACGGGATCGCAAGGATACAATGGTGGCGGTGTTGTGCCTTCGGGAGCGGGTCCTCTTTCAGGCACTCCTGCGACAGGTGGCGGTGGTATTGGCGGTCCTGCCGACGATGCGTTGGTTACGTTCCCCTATGGTCTGCCTTTTGCATCAGGTCTCGGTTCCAATATTTACGGCTACGATGTGGGCGGTGGCGGTGCTGGATATGGTGCGTCAGGTGGTTATGGACTTCAAATCAGCAACGGAGGTGCATATGGAGGCGGTCAAGGTGGAGACCCTGCGGTTTCAGGTGGATCAGGAACATACGGAGTGGGAGGAACAGGAGGAGGCGGTGGCGGGTCTCTGACGGGAGGAACATACGGAGGGTCAGGTGTCGTGATTGTGTCCTATGAGATAGTCACTTCTACAACGCTCACAAACACATCAGGCATCACGCTCAATGCTCCCAATGTGGATATCAAGGCAGGCAACGTCCATGTTGCAGGTGATACAGACATCGTCGGCAACCTCTCCTTTACCGGAATGAATGCGAACCTGAATATGAATAACTACGACATCGCCCACTGTGCGAACTTCAACGGATACACCACAGC
>JGI24891J29808_1000686_pt1 | contig 13322 bp, 16 predicted proteins | sample FreactcultuFSWF8_FD_29808 | JGI IMG/M metagenome (IMG submission 29808) | reverse complement strand
TCTGAGAAGACCAGAGTACCGACAGCAACATTACGTACTTGGCATCAAGAACCTTGGTGGGTAGATATTCAACGACAAGTATACGTAGAACAAAACGAGAACCTGAGTTCTCGCATTAACATAGTCCTCGACCAAAGTCTTGTGGAAATTGCCGACAGACTTGAGAACGGGGACTATTACTTTAGTAAGGGATCAACTGAGCTTCGTAGGAAGCCTGTTGACACAAAGACATTAGCTTTGCTCTTTGATAACCTCACTACCAAGCGTCAGCTTGTTCGTGGTGAACCTACAAGCATTTCTGCTAAGATAGGTGTGGATGATAGGCTAACCCTCTTAGCTGAATCATTTGAGAAGTTTGCCAAGAGTAGACTAATTGAGGAAGGGGTTATCATTGACCAAGATTAAGGCTGTTGCTATTAAAGCTCCTGTAGGTAAGACTCATGCAGACATCCGTAAGAAGGATGGTAAGCATGGCTTTATAACTACTGATGATAAGTTTGTAGATAGAAAGCAGGGAGCTAAGATAGCTACTAAAGCTAAGCAAACTAAGAAGCCTACAAAGAACTTGCACTCTATTGATTTAAAGAAAGGTAAGTAATGCCTAGCTCCCCTGGATACAAAAGAGATTATGATGCAGAGTATAAAGCACACCATTCAAGCCCTAAAGCAAAGAAGGAAAGAGCAGCTCGTAACAAAGCAGCAGCCGAGAAGGGTGTTAAAGGAAAAGATGTAGATCATAAGAAGCCCCTCCGTTCTGGAGGTTCTACTGCTTCTAGTAATACAAGGGTACGTTCTGTATCTGCTAACCGTTCGGACAATGGGCACAAGCCTGGTGAAACTCAGAAGAGGAAGAAATGATGGGAAAGTTATTAGCACTATTTAATGTCTTCCGTAAGGGAGAGGCAGTAGCTAATCCTACTGCATGGAAGAATGGTCAAGTTACAGGTTCTATTGTAGCTGGTCTTCTAGGAGCTCTTGTTGCATTAGCAAAGGTCTTTGGCTATGACTTACCTTTATCGGATGATCAGTTGGTTACTATTGGTGGGGCTGTTGTTGCCGTTGCAGGGTTGTTTTTCAATCCCGCTGCCACGCTTGGATCTTCCACTACAGTTGGTTTGCCAGCCAGGAGCACGACTCCTGATAGATCCCCGCTTACAGGGGAATGAAGAAGTAAATAAGATTACAGGGTTATACTTGTATTATAATTGTCAGGAGATATAAATGTTTTCAACACTATTAGCAGTAATCAACTTTCTACCAGTGCTTATGCAATTGGTAGTTGCAGTTGAAGCAATGTTCCCAGCAGGGGGCCAAGGTGCAACCAAACTTAAACTAGTAGGTGATTTGCTACAAGCAGCTCATACAGATGCAGCAGTATTGATGCCTGTATTAGCTCCAGTTGTTTCTGGTATTGTTACAGCAATGAACTCAACTGGTTTATTAAAAGCAGTAGTGCCAGTAGCACTACCAGTAGTACCCTTAACAATCCCAACAACAGGAGTATAGAATGCCAGCATCTAAAACAAGTATGGACCGTGCAGCAGCCAAAGAAGCAGATAAGGTAGGAGGTACACGAGGCATGGCTGCTCGCTCTAAATCAGCCTCCACATCAAAAGAATCAGCTAATGATAAAGTAGGACCTAAGATGGATCGAGGTACTACAGCTAAACCAGCAGCTAAAGCTGCTGCATCTAAACCTGCAGCTAAGTCTAAAGGTAAGAGTGAGTTTGGTAGTGCTTTTGCAGCTGCTCGTAAAGGTGGTGCTAAAGAGTTTACTTTTAAAGGTAAGAAGTATAATACCAAAGAGAAGGGTGAGTAATAGACATTACGGCCACAATGGTTGAAGGGTTTGCTGGTTCCATGTTATCTAAACGATACGATGGAGCCACACCCACCCCTCAATGCCACCTTGAATGGTGGGATCTATGTTGTAGTAGTAAAAAACAAGTTGCAATAGCTGCTCCTCGTAGACATGGTAAGTCAACTGCAATAACACATGCATATGTACTTGCTGCTATATTATTTAGAAATAGAAAGTTCGTTGTCTTAGTATCGGACACTGAGACCCAAGCTTCTCTATTTCTAAATGATATTAAAGAAGAACTAAGTAACAATGAAGACCTCATCGAACTGTTCGGTATTAAGAAGCTTAAGAAGGATACAGAGACGGATGTCATTGTTGAATTTAACGATGGCTATACTGCTCGTATACTTGTGCGTGGAGCTGAGCAAAGAGTTAGGGGCCTTAAGTGGCCTCAAGCGTCTGTTACACTTCGTCCTGATTTAATAGTCTGTGACGACTTAGAAGGTGACGAACAAGTATTAAATAAGGATCGACGTGAGAAGTTCCGTAAGTGGTTCTTTGGTGCCTTACTCCCTTGTCTATCTAAGACAGGTATATGTAGAGTTGTTGGTACTGTTCTTCATTTGGATAGTCTACTAAACAGACTTCTCCCTGAAGACTCTAAGCCTTCTACAAGGCATGATCCTCTTAAAACGTACAGTATTGCTTCTANAGACCCGTGGAAGGCAGTTCGATACCGAGCGCACAACGAAGACTTTTCTGCGGTCCTATGGCCCTCTATGTGGTCCGAGGAGTCTTTAAAAGAAGTAAGACAAGAGTTTGTAGATCAAGGTATCCCTGAAGTATATTCACAGGAGTATCTAAACTATCCAATTGATGAAGCTACTTCATACTTCAAGAGGGATGACTTTAATGAGATACCTAAGTTTGAACTTGATGCTATCAAGTATAAAGAAAAGCAAATGGTTTACTATGCAGCGGTTGACTTCGCTATATCACAATCAGAAAGAAGTGACTATACTGTCATTGCTATTGCTGGGATGGATGATCGTGGTATTATGTACATTGTCGACATTCGCAAGGGCCGTTGGGATGCTCTTGAGATAGTTGATGAGATGTTCTCTGTACAGAAGAGGTATGATCCTCAACTGTTTATAACAGAGAAAGGTGCGATTGAAAAGGCCATTGGTGCTATCCTTCGTTCGGAGATGCGTATTAGAAACTCCTACTTGAGTCTCTATCCAATGACTCCTACTAAAGATAAGACAGCTCGTGCTAGATCCTTTCAAGCACGGCTACGTGGAGGTGGTGTTAAGTTTGACAAGACAGCGTCTTGGTATCCTGACTATGAGGATGAGTTAGTTCGCTTCCCTAAGAGTAGACATGATGACCAGGTGGATGCTTCTAGTTGGTTAGGTTTGGTAATAGATCAAGTGTTCTCTGCTGACTCTCTAGAAGAGATGGAAGAAGAAGAATATCGTAATATGGTTAAAGATAACTTAGAAGAGGGACGCTCAAGCGTTACGGGATACTAATGGAAGATTTAGAAGTCAAGATTAATATAGACAAATTAATGTCCTCTCCTAACATAGCAGAGTTGCTATCTGAAGAAGTGAACACTGATATAGGTAGTCGTGTTGTTAATGAGTTTGACTTAGATAAGAACTCTCGTGCTGAATGGGAAAAGAGAGTTGAAGATGCTATGAAGTTAGCTCTTCAAGTAGCTGAAGGTAAATCATTCCCTTGGCCTAATGCTTCTAACATTAAATTCCCTTTAATTACTATGGCTGCTTTGCAGTTTCATAGTCGTGCGTACCCTGCACTAGTTCCTAGTGAAGATATAGTTAGGCTTGACTTTGATCCTGAAGGGCATCCAGATCCTGAAGAAGCTGCTAGAGCAATGTCTCGTAATAGACGTGTAGAAAAGCATATGTCTTACCAGATGCTTATAGAAGATCAGAACTGGGAAGCAGAGATGGACAAGGTCCTAATTACTGTTCCTATTGTAGGATGTGCTTTTAAGAAGACCTATTGGGACTTTAATGAAGATCATCCTGTTAGTGAAAACGTTTTAGCTAAAGACTTTGTTGTTAGTTATTGGACTAAGAATCTTAAAGACTGTAATCGTCAGACACATGTGTTATACTTAAGTGGTAATGATGTTCTCTCTAGACAACGTAGAGGTATATGGTCAGACATTGACCTGTCAACTCGAAGTGCTGTACAGGTAGATGACTTAACGTTAGCCCAAGACAAGGCCCAAGGGGTTATGATTGCTAATGAAGATCCAGCTACACCATTTGAGTTCCTTGAACAACATCGTTGGGAAGACTTAGATGGAGATGGTTTTAAAGAGCCATACGTTGTAACAGTACATAGAGAGAGTCGTAAGGTAGTTCGTATTGTAGCTAACTACTTTGAGAAGTCTATTAAGCGTAATGCTAAGAAAGAAATCATGCGTATTAAACCAGAAAGCTACTTTACTAAGTATGCTTTCATTCCCTCTCCTGATGGAGGTTTCTATGACATTGGCTTTGGTATTCTATTAGGCCCTTTAAATCAATCAATCAATACAATTATTAACCAACTTGTAGATGCAGGTACTATGGCTAATACTGCTGGTGGTTTCTTAAGTAAAGGTATTAAGATTAGAGGGGGTAACTATAACTTCCAACCATTAGAATGGAAACACGTAGAGTCTACAGGTGAGGATTTAAACAAAGGGATTGTTCCATTACCTGTACGTGAACCTAGTCAAGTGTTATTTACATTATTAACTACTTTAGTTACTTATGGTGAACGTATCATTGGTGCTACAGATATAATGGTAGGTGAGAATGTAGGTCAGAACACTCCAGCTCAAACAGCACATACAATGGCTGAGCAAGGTAATAAAGTCTTTGCTGGGATCTTTAAACGTATCTATAGAGGTTTGAATGAAGAGCTATCTAAGCTCTATCGTCTTAATCAACTTTACTTACAAGAGGATACTAAGTTCCCTGGTGGTAAGGTTATGCCATTAGACTATGCAGAAGGAGGTGGGGACGTTCGTCCTAGTGCTGATCCTTATGTAGTATCAGACACACAACGCATACAACAAGCAGAAGCATTAAGACAGGCAGCTACAAGCATGCCTGGCTTTAATCAATATGAAGTAATGTTACGTTATCTTGAAGCACTTAAGATACCTAACATTGATCAAGTTTTGCCTAATCCGAAGGGTCCGAATGCGATACCACCGCCTCCGAACATTAAACTTCAGATTGAGCAATTGAAAGCAGAAGAACGTAAACTAGGTCTACAAGTTAAAATGAAACTTGGTATGCTTAAGCTTATGGAAGAAGCTGAGTTAAATAAAGGTAAGATACTTAAGTTAAAAGCAGAAGCAATGAAAGCAATTGAAGAAGCTGGTGGAGTTAAAGAAGGTCATAAGATTGCACTGCTAGAACTTCAAATGGGTGCAGCTAAACAGGAGCAGGATGGTCTGTTCCGTTCTATAGAGATAATGCAACAAGCTGCACAGATGGAATCAGATAAAATAGGAAAGGAAAGTAAAGATGACGGTAACTCAGGAGGACTTCCAGGAATGGCGGGTCAACCAGGTAACAAAGGCACTCCTCAAGGTCCTACACAAGGAGCGTGAGTATTTGAAAGAACGTCTATGTCAAAACAACATAGATAATGAAAATGAGATTAGAGGTAGATGTAGTGCCATATTAGCTTTACTTAATATGGAGTATGAAGACTTAATTGAGGGACTTAGAAATGAGTAATGCAAGTGGTATTAACCCAGTAGGACATCGTGTATTAGTTAAACCGTTAGACGTAGAAGAAGTATCAGCAGGTGGTATTATTGTATCACATGGTTCTATGACTGATAGAGAAAAGCTAGCACAGATCAAAGGTGTAGTTATTGCATTAGGCACAACAGCCTATAGTGATCAACCATCTGCTTGGTGTAAGGTCGGAGACTTAGTTACCTTTGGTAAATACTCTGGTCTAATCTACAAGGGTGACGAGACTAAAGATAGGCAAGAGTATCGTGTCATTAATGACCTTGATATTGTTTGCACACATGACGAGTAAAGGAATCTAGATATGACTGATGATGTAGAAGTAAATGGTAACACAGACGAGCCTCAAGTAAATGTAGAACTTGAAAAGGAAGCCCGTGTATTTGGATGGGTACCTAAAGAAGAGTTCAGAGGATCTGATGATCAGTGGGTAGATGCTGATGCATTTGTTAAACGTGGTAAAGAAATCAATCCCATTCTTCGTAAGAATAATGAGATGCTTCTTAAGAAGTTAGATGAGAAGACTAAAGAGATTGATGGTATCAAAGCCTCTGTTGAAGAGTTTAAAGCTTTCCAGAAGGAAGGATTTGAACGTAAACAAGCAGCTCTGTTATTAGAGATTGCTGAACTGAAGGTAGAGAAGAAGACTGCAATAGCACAAGGAGACGGGGATCGTGTCGTAGACATTGATGACCGTATTGATGCTATTAAAGAAGAACAACGTGAAGCAAAAGTAGAAGTCAAACAACCAGAGGTAGCTCCAACACCCCAACGTGATCCAGAAGTGGATGCTTGGTTAGGACGTAACCCTTGGTTTGATACTGACGATGAGATGACAGATGTTACAAATGGATTGGGTAAATCGCTTCGTAAGCAGTTCCCAACCCTGACAGGTAGGGAGTTCTTAGATAAGTTAGATGAACGTGTTGCTCAATACTTTCCTAAAGTAGCTGGCAACAAAGCCCGTGGTAGTGCAGTTGATTCTACAGGGAATGTACGGAGTGGAGCAACAGGTAAGAAGTCTTATGAAAACCTACCTGCAGATGCTAAAGATGCTTGCGACAAGTTTGTCAAACAAGGTCTATTTAAAACAAAACAAGACTACGTCGATATGTACGACTGGTCCTAGGAGATAAGAAATGCCAAGAGCTAGGACAATAGAAGAAAAGAAAGCAGCAGTTACTCAAGTACGTACAACAACAGAACGTAGCACGTCAACTCGTGTACGTAATAAGTTTAATGGTACTGAAGGTAAGCTGACAGTTGGACATCAAATTCCAGGCTATGTATTACATGGCTTTAATGATTCACCAGGTCGTATTGAACAGGCCCTAGAAGGTGGATGGGAGTTTGTACATCCAGATGAGGTTGGTGGTACTAAAGTGAATGTGGTATCACGAAACACCGACCTAGGAGATAAGGTAAGATGGCTTGTAGGTAGAACAGAAGACGGTCAAGACGGTCAATACGCTTACGTGATGAAGATCAAACAAGAGTGGTATGACGAAGACCAAAGTACTATGCAAGCTAAAGTCAATCTCATTGATGACGCTATCCAACACGGTAGAGGACACCAGGCTGATACAGAGGGTTTCTATGTACCTAAAGGTGGCATCAAGATGGGTCAATCTAATAAACATTAAGGAGTAGTATATGGCGAATATCAATCGTCCTTTCGGGCTTAGTCCCGTAACAAACTCTGATGGTACAACTTGGCAAGCGGGTACTACCCTCTTTGCAATTCCATCAGATGCTTCAAACACTTATGCCATTGGTGACGTTGTAATGGTAGCCGCTGGTTCTGACGCAATGGGCGTACAGAACTGCATCAAATGGACTGGCGTTGTTTCTGCAACTACATTACCAGTTGGTGTTATTGTTGGTCTCCGTGTAGTAGATCCAGGTGTGTCATTAGTAGGTAATTCTCTTTCATTAGAGAAGTCATATCTACCATTAAACGCTGGTGCTCACTATGCTTATGTTGTAACTGATCCTGGTACTATCTTTGCTATTCAGGGTGACTCTACAGCTTGGGCTGCTGCTAACGTAAGTGGTAACGTAAACGTAACTTCATTAGTTGGTACAACATCTGGTTCTGCTGGTACTATTACAGCTAACCAATCTGGTTTGGGTAATGGTGTTCCATATTCAAATACAGTTGCTATTGCTCCTGCTGCTACTAACTCACTACCATTTCAAGTAGTAGGTGTTCAACAACGTCCAGATATTGGTTTTGGTTCTTACTCTGTATTGTTAGTACGTTTCAACGTACATAACTTCTACGGTGCAGCAACTGGCCGTACTGGCGTTTAATAGATAATATAGGAGAATAATATGGCAGGTGTAATTAATACCGCAAGTCATCCCAAAGCCCTCTGGCCTGGTGTGAAACAATGGTGGGGTCAAGTTTATGACGAGCATAAAGTAGAGTATACTGACTTGTTCGATTCCGATACTTCACATCAAAACTATGAAGAAGATGTACAACTTACTGGCTTTGGTTTAGCTTCTATCAAACCAGAAGGTCAAGGCGTTACATACGATTCAGAGATCCAAGGCTTTACAACTCGATACACTCACGTTGCTTACGCTAGTGGATACATTGTAACTAAAGAAGAACTAGATGATAACTTGTACCAACAAGTTTCTAATCGTCGTGCTGCTTCATTAGCTATGGCGTTCCGTCAAACGAAAGAGAACGTTGGTGCTAACGTTTACAACCGTGCTTTCAATAGCACATACGTAGGTGGTGATAACGTAGCTTTAGCTTCTACTGCACATCCTAACACAACTGGTGGTACATGGGCTAACCGTCCTACAGTTGACGTTGACTTGTCAGAAGCAGCTTTAGAAGATGCTATCATTGCAATCATGGGTCTACAAAACGACCGTGGTCTATTGATCAATATCATGCCTCATACATTGATCATTGCACGTCAAGAGTTAATGAATGCTCAACGCATTCTTAAGTCTTCATACCAAACAGGTAATGGTAATAATGATATTAACGTAATCAAATCTGGTAACTATATCCCAGGTGGTTTCAAAGTTAATCATTATTTAACATCTCCACATGCTTGGTTTATCCGTAATACTATCCCTGGTAAAACAGGTATGAAGTACTACGAGCGTGTTGGTATTCAATTTGATCAAGACAATGACTTTGATACATTGAATGTTAAAGCAAAAGGCTATGAGCGTTACAGCTTTGGCTGGACAGACCCTCGCGCTATCTGGGGTGTAAACGGTCCTTAGTTGTAAATAGTTCTTGACATTGGTTAAGAACTAGTGTACTATATATTCAGGTGGGGTGACCCACCTGATATACTTACTTATATAAAGGATACTAATATGTGGGCAACTCCAGCAGTTACTGAAATGCGTTTTGGCTTTGAAGTAACAATGTACGTAATGAATAAGTAATATGTATAAGCGGTTAAGCCGACACTAGAGGATGTAGTAAGTAACGGGTTTTTCGGCTTTCATAGTTACATGTAACAACTACCAAATCTACGCTAATTCAAGGAATCAAAATGGGCTTCGAGCACGAGAAAGAAAAGGGCAAACGCCCCGATCCAGGTACTATACCAAAGCATACTTAATTAAAACTTAAGTCTAATGACGGCTTCATAGCCGTTGTATAACACAACGTCAAAGGACAACTATAATGGCAAATCCAACCCGCTATACAAGTGGTGTAGGCACATTCCCTATACAACACATTCAGAATACATTCCCAACAGTTCCAACACAATGGCAAGTCACTAAGAGTGACGACTTCATTCCATTCCGTCAATCAACAGACTACACAGCTACTACTAGTGGTACAGGTGCAACAGCAGCTGCATTCAACTGGAATGGTGGTGCTATGAAAGTTACATCTGGTTCTACTACTGCATTTAAGAGTATGGAATCATTAGGTGCTTCTAGCTTACAAGTAGTTCCTGGTAACCAAGGTTGGTTTGACATGCGTCTAGCAATGCCTCTTGGTACTCAAACAAACCCTTCAACTGACTCAGTAATGTATGCTGGTTGGTTCGACACTGTAGACCCTTCTGCTGCTACTAACGGTTTATACTTTACTAAACCAGCTTCTGGTTCTTTAGTAAGCTTTGTAGTACTTAAGAATGGTACTGCAACTACCTTTACAAACGTAGCTGACTTAGCTAAACCAGATGGTATTGTAGGAGATGCTTCTTCTACTCCAGCTACTTTAACAGCTAACGCTACAGGTACAACTCTTACATCTCTTACAGTAACAACTCCAGGTGCTGGATACCGTTGTTCTCCATTAGTAGTTGTTAATGGTACAGCAGGTTCTGGTGCTCAAGCATACGCTCAATTAGGTGGTGGTACTCAAGGCTCTACTGTTACAGGTAGTGGTCTAAATGCTGTATACGTTACAGCTGCAGGTTCTGGCTATACAGCTGGTACATTTACAGTAGACGTTATGCCTTGGCAGAACCTTCAGTTCTGGTATGATGGCAAAGGTACCTTGCGTGTAGGTGTCAATGGTAAAGTTACTTTATCTCTTGGCTTCCAAGGTGTAACCTTAGCTGCTCCAGGCAGCACATACTCTGCTCTTACAAGCAACAGCTTTAACTTCTCTGGTACATCTTTAACAACAGGTGTTGCTCCAGTACAACCATTAGTAGGTGACTTCTATGTTGCCGCTCCTCAAGTGCCTTTAGCTCTTGGTTTTGGTCTAGTTGGTACAACAGGTAACAACCGTGTTATGTATGTTGAAGAACTTAACACTGCAACTGAGTTGAACTAATCATGGCTGTCCTAACTAACTTAACAGTAGAAGAGGCAGCAGCTATTCCTGAACCTAAAACTGTACAGACCCTTGATGGGGTTTGTACTGTCTTTACAGAAGATACAGTTGATGTTACTCCTGCTACTTCAGGAGAATAATAGATGGCTAACTATAGCAACATTCAAATCATGGAAGACGGACCAGTTCATACTGTTCTTAAGTTATCAGGTAATGCAAACACTGCTGACTTTACATATGCAACTTTAGTTGATCCAGCTCTTCGTTCTTCAGTAGACCCTACGGGGTCTAATTGGAAACTAGCAGGTTGGTATCGAGTAGATAAAGTTACCTTTAATATTGAAGATGGTATTACTGTTAATCTTTACTGGGATGATACATCTCAAACAACAGTCATAGAGCAGCTTGCTGGTCGAGGTAAAGCAGAGTACCGTCCTGTAGGAGGGTTACAGAACCCTAAGAACACAGGATGGACGGGTAAGATCAGTTGGTCTACTTCTTCAGAAACAGGTACATGGACAGCGAGTGGTTATGCGTTTTCTATTATCATTGAACTAACCAAGGGCTTTACTCCTTAATACATTTAATAAAAGGAATTAATTATGGCAAAGAATACCTCACTAGATTTAGGTTATCTTAAACTAGTATTTAATGGAACAGGCATTACTAACATTGCAGACAACACTGTAACCTCTCCATTAACCAACTTGTATGTTTCATTACATACAGCGGACCCAACAGCAACTGGTACTCAGACATCTAATGAAGCTGCCTATACGAGCTATGCTCGTGTAGCTGTAGCTCGTACTACAGGTGGCTGGACAGTATCAGGTACTGCTCCTGGATCTGTGTCTCCAGTAGCAGCTGTAACATTCCCAGCTTGTACTGGTAGTACTTCAACAGTTACTTACTTTGGTGTAGGATCATTAGTGTCTGGTGCAGGTGTGTTATATTACTCAGGTACTGTAACTCCTAACATCTCTGTATCAACAGGTGTGACCCCTCAGCTAACAACAGCATCTACTATTACTGAAGCTTAATAATGGCCTTAGTCGTTAATGATAGGGTTCAACAGACAGGTACAGCTAACACTACTGTTAGCTTTACTTTAAGTGGTAGTGTATCTGGCTATCAGTCTTTTGCAATTATTGGCAATACTAATACAACCTACTACTCAGCTACAGATACGTCTGGTAACTGGGAAGTAGGTCTTGGTACGTATTCAACTACTGGTCCAACTCTAACTAGGACTACCATATTATCTTCAAGCAATGCAGGAGCTGCTGTTACGTTCTCAGGAACTGTAACAGTCTTTTGTACTTACCCTTCAGAGAAATCTGTTAAACAAGATGCTTCCAATAATGTAACCCTACCTGCAGGATTAACAGTAACTAATGATGCTTCTATTAATGGAATGACTGTTGGGTTCGGTGGTAATAACAATAGTTCTAATACTGTAGTTGGTGTATCTGTTTTAACTGCAAATACATCAGGTACTTATAATACAGGTGTTGGGTTTGTAACTTTAAGTAGTAACACTACAGGAAGTAATAATATAGGAATAGGTGGTGGAGCATTATATGGAAATACTACTGGGTCATTTAATACAGCTGTAGGATATGATGCTTTATCAACAAATAGTGTAAGTTCAAACTCAACAGCAGTTGGTTATGAAGCACTTAAAACATCAACTGTTGCTGGAGATGCTTTTGGTTACAATGCTTTAGCAGCTAATACTACTGGTACATTTAATGTTGCAGTGGGTACAAGTGCTCTAGCTGCAAATACTACAGGAACTTATAATATAGGAATAGGAGCTTCCGCTTTACTCCTTAATACTACAGGCTCATTTAATACAATTGTGGGTGATTATGCTTTCTCAGTAAACACTGGAGCATCAAACGCAACAGTAGTTGGTTTTGAAGCTCTTTATGTAAGTACAGTTACAGGTGACGCTTTTGGATACCAAGCTCTATCATCTAATTCAACAGGCATTGGTAACGTGGCATTTGGTTCACAAGGTTTACTCCTTAATACTACGGGGTCATATAATACTACTGTAGGCGTCCAAGCATTAAAATCTAATAGAACAGGTAGCAATAATACTGCAGTTGGCTTTCTATCTTTAGCAACAAGTAGTGTAGCAGCTAATGCAACAGCAGTTGGTTATGAAGCACTTTATCTAAGTACAGTTACAGGGGATGCTTTTGGATATAATGCTTTATACGCTAATACTACAGGTACAGGTAACGTTGCTGTAGGTACATCAGCACTAACAGCTAATAACGTTGGGAGTAATAACACCGCTGTGGGATACAGTGCGTTGTCTAAGAATACTACAGCATTCTACAATACGGCTGTAGGTGCTTCAGCTCTAGTTAATAGTACCGTAGGTGCAAATAATACTGCCTTAGGATATAACGCTTTATCAGGTAACACTACAGGAGGAACCAATACAGCTATAGGAGTTTCAGCCTTATCAAGTAATACTACTAATAGTAATAGCACTGCTATTGGAGCAACTGCACTTCAATTATCTACAGGAGCTAATAATACTGGACTTGGCTGGAGTGCAGGTAGTGCAGTTACTTCAGGCGCAAACAATGTTATCTTAGGGTCTTATACAGGTTCTGCTGCTCCTATCTCTGCTACAGGGTCTAACTACATTGTTCTATCTAATGGAGCAGGTACAGTAGGCGGTTACTTTGACGGTACTAACTGGACTTTAAATGGCTCATTAAGTTATCAAACTAATGCAGTGGGTTCAGTTAATGCTAAAGCAGGTGGATTAACTTCAGTTACAGCCGTTACAGGTTCATTAACACTTGCTACTGGTGGTGTAACAATAGCATCTCAAGTAATGGCATCAGGTTCAGTATGGCGAGTAACTGCTTATGGTACTTATGTTGCTGCTTCATCTGCTAATGCTCGTACATTGACAATGGCT
>JGI24891J29808_1000685_pt1 | contig 13323 bp, 16 predicted proteins | sample FreactcultuFSWF8_FD_29808 | JGI IMG/M metagenome (IMG submission 29808) | reverse complement strand
TAATCAGGGATAGCAATAACAACGCCACAAGCAATTGCCTTGCTGGTACGTAGTGTGTCCTCACCGTTGATAAGGTCGAGCATCCACTGAGCGGGGTCGCCTTGATGGAGAGCTTGTTGAATCTGGAATAGCGGCCAGCCTGGTCGCATAGTAAACTCAAGAGGCCAAGGAAAGCCATCTTTATCAATGATACAGTTAACATCAATATATCCTGTGTATGCTAAGCCATGAAGAAAGTCTTCAAGCGGTTTGAGAACTTGGTCTGCCAAGTAAGATTCGGAGGTATAGCGAACAATAGTACCTTGCTCGCCAGTAGCGACACCAAGATCATCATTCATTAACTTCTTAAATTCCCAGCTCTCACAGAACTGCTTGTTGAAACCACCAGGGCCGAACCAGCCACCTACACCGAATTCAATACCTTTGTGGAACTCTTGAAGAATAAACTCACCTTTATAAGCGTTGTTTTTCTTCCACTTCTGAAGCATAAACACCATGTCAGCTGCTGAATTAGCAACATAAGAAAGATCCTTGGCACCATCACCGATAGGCTTACTAACATAACGTTGTGGATTATCCATAACATGTTTAATAGCTTCATCGTAATTCTTAAATACCTTGGAAGGAATAGTTTTAATACCAGCCTTTTCCATCACTGCAGCACCATGCATACGGTCTTGTTCCCATCGATTGGTATCGATAGACGGGCCAAGAATGGGATATCCCTTATCACGGTAACGTTCTAAACCATGAATGTAGAATACATTATCTGTACAGAAGATTAAGTCTGCCCAGTTCATGTACTTCTCCCAATCAGATACACGTTCAATGAGTCCACCATCACCTACCATCGAACGGCTACCGTCTTTATTATGTCTAATAAAACACTTTACTTGATGACCATAGTTCTGGCAACGCAAAGCAAAGTCTAGGCATACGCCTGATGCATCGATGATTAGTATTTTCATTTATCTTCCGTATCGTCTTTTATTTTAATACCAAGCTTACGCTCAAAGTTCTTTTTCATACGTTCAAAGTTAGCCATTGGTCTATTCTTAACACCAGTAACTGGCATACCAACAAACCCTAATGCAGCTTCACCAGCAGTTCTTTTTGCATCAGTTGCTGAAGATCCTGTAAATGGAATTGCGGTTCCTTTAACAAGATTCTTTAACCGTTCTTGCATTGGTGTATCTTTACGAATGTCATATGCAGCTTCAGTAAGTTGTTTAGGAACCCACCCAAGCTTGTTATATGCCGTCTTATCAAAGTCGGTAAGCCAATGATAGAACTCGGCCGCATGTTTAAATGGACTAAGAAATGTACCATCACCCATATCAATAGTAAAAGGATCTTTGTTTTCCCAGATATACTTACCAGATAAAGCAACGTTAAGACCATTAACTAATGTTAATGACGTTAATGCAAACCTAGTCATGTATTGTCTAGAGTAATCACCCTCAGTAAGTGGATGTAACAATCCCTGTAAGCCTTGACTTAAATCCCAAGTAGATGGAGCAAAGGCCTCTTTAGGTAATGCATGAGTTACTGCACGTACAGTTGACATAGTCCAGTCTGGAGCAAACATAAGAACCTGCAAACCCATACGTCCTTCAGGACTATAAGCTGCCATCTTAATCTTTTCACTAAACTTACTATTACCCTCACGAGCAATACTAAACCAATCAAGACCACCAAACGTATTGTTAATGTTTGTTGCAATCTCTTTCATATGAACAGCATCTGGAATGTCTGGATGATTAATCCGAGCCATCTCTAATCGTTTTTGTGCCGCTAGATATTTTAATCCATCATGAGTAATTTCCCATGTCATGTGATCAAGCACCTTCTGTATCTTGCGAGCAGGTTCAGTAGCGTTATAAATCAAATGATAGTTTTTACCTGTTACTTTTCCAATAAGCTTATCTGCTGTCTGTGCAATAGCATCCATAGCACCAACACCAGAATCAGAAATAATACCAAACGTAACACCGTTATCAATCTGAAACTTAGCTTCTTCACTTAATCTTCCTGTTTTAGGATCTTTAAGTAAACTTTCCCGTTTAAACCCTGCTTTAGTTTTAAGGATTGATTCTAGACTATGCATTGGTTTATTACTTAAAAAGTTAGCAACGTTCAATGTACCATAGTGAAACAAAGAAAAACCAACAGCAACACGTTTAATCGCACCTGACAAAGTTGCAGCAGCTTTAAGAATTAATCCAGGGTTGTTACTACCAATAAGAAACTTAGCAGCATCATACATATCAGGATGAACTGCATAGTTTTCAAACATCCCAGACCCTTTAAGTGGCTTGTAATTAGGTGGAATCTTTTCATGACCACCAATTTCCATTAATACTGGAAGACCACTAACTCTTGTCTTCTTCATTGCTTCAAGCTTATTTGTATCACGAATAGCTCGTTTAACTGATTCAGCATAAAGTCTAAACACTTCTGCAAGATCTGTTGTCTTAAATTTAAGATCATGTTTTTCCATAATCTTTTTAAGTTCACCAAAGTCTGTTACAGTACGAGTTTTACCATGTTTAGTAGTTGGTTGTAATGCTGGATAAGCATTGCCAATTTCTTTCATTACTGCTTCTTTTTGATCTGGTGTTAAGTGTTCCATATCAATATGACGTGCAGCATAGTCATTAATATAACCTTTAATTACACCAACCTTATTAGCAGACTGATAGATCTCGTCCATAACTTTCTGATGAAAGTCATACAACTTTTTAGCCATACCAGTAAGCTCACTACCTTTACCTTCTTGAATAGCTTCCCAAACACGCTCACGGCCAGCCTTATCAGGAAGAATCTCTTCCATTTTTAGAGCATCAAAGTGTGTCATAAGACCATCTTTAATTTCACCACGAACCAATACACCGAGTTGGTCTTTAAGATTCTCAGCCCACTCAGCATACTTAGACGGCTTTTCTTCAACAACACCAGGAAGTTTCTCAAGACCTAAATCTTTAGGAGCCTCAAGCTTACGTCCTTTATTATCAAGAAGCATCTCAGGAATATCAAACGCCTTACCAATCCTTTGAATGTGAGCATCAGTAGCCACATTAACAATATGCTCCCTAGCAACCATCGGATCAGCACCAATACTTTTAAGATACCTATCGCTAGCAGCTTTACGTGCCTCCTCTGGTGTTTTAGTACCCGGCTGTTTGGTAAGCAAAGAACCTTTATCAACTTCTTTTGGTTCTGTTTTATCTTTAGTTAAAGAATTAACATACCTATCAGATGCTGCTTTTTTATCAAGATTCTCTTTTCTAAGACCAGCAATAACATGATCGTCAGCAACAGAACGTAACCCAGCCAGTGTCGCATCGTGTTGTACTTGTTCAGGTGCTCTCTTTTGTTCTGTATCACCAGCATTCTTTAAATAGTCTTGACGAGCTTTCTGAAAAGCTTCTTTCTTTTCATCGGTATTTAAAATGCTTTCAATGTTATTTCTAGTTAACCCTGTTGCACCAACTTCATCATATGATTTAGCCTCAACCTTAAGTGGTTTACCATTTTCATCAAATACTTCAACAGAAGCTTTCTTTTCAGCCTTAGCATACTGCTCCTCTTTACGAGCACGATATTCATCAACATACTTAGGAGATGGTTCACCAAGAGCTTTACCAGCCAACTCATGTGCTTTACCGGCTGCTTCTGGCATAAGCATAGCAACAATATTATCCATAGCAAAGCGGGTAGCTGCTGGAGCAATACCAACTTTAGAACCCTGCTCAGCAAGTGAATCTTGTCCAGCTTGATACAGCTCAGATACAGGATCACCGGCATGTCCAATCATAGTTGGATCAGCTCCCATAGCTGTAGCTGCTCGTCCAGCTAAACCAGTAAGAGCATCCATATGGAACTCTTTGGTATACTTATCAGCAAAAGCTTCAGCATGTTTTAATGACTCTTCAGTACCTGGTGTTTTACCAGCCTTAATATCCTCATATGTAACACCAACCATACCAGCGCCTGTTAAAGCGGTCTTAGAGGCCCATTCAGGCAATCCTGTTAGTACGTCTACAGCTGATGCTACGGTACCCGCCACGGCGCTTATAGGGAGCTTCTTGAGCCTATCCCAGCTATAACGTCCATCAGCATCTGCTTTACCCTCATCACGCCATTCTTTAGGAGTCACTTCCTTACCAGTAAGTTTCTCCATAAACGTACGCTCTTTACCATACGGATCAGAGATCTTTTGATCAAGCATTTCTTGACCAACATCCTTACCATTAACTGACATGTTAGCAACAGTACGTCCATAAGGATCTGCGCCTAAATTGCCAAGAGTAACATCTTTACCTAATACACGATCCGATAAGTACTTAGCAGCTTCATCTCCGCCCTTTTGAGCCCCTCGTTTATCATGAGCTATTTCAGGAGCATCTATATTACTAAGACGTACGTGTGCTGTAGTTCCGTCTGGATAAGTTACTTCAGCAGTATCACCATCAAGTACCTTAGTGACTTTTGCTTTAAGAGTATCTCCAGCAGTTTCTTCAGATTTAAATGGATCAATAATACCTTTAGACGTGGCTGTAGTTCCTTCAGTACTTCCTTTAAAAGGATCAACAATACTCGTTGCCTTTGGTTGTGCAAACGGATCTACAATGTCAGCCATCTTTATTCCCTATATGTCTTATCGTAAAATGCTTTTAATTCCGAATCAGGAACTCCTGGATTCTTTTCTTTAGCTGCCTTTAACCAATCACCATATGATGGTTTTGATTCTTTTTTATCAGCTGTCTTTTTATTACCTTGACGTTGTTGCAGTTGTTGTTTACGTACTTGAGCACGATTCTTAGCTGATGCAATCTGACGAGCCTTTTCTTTCTCATCAAACTTGTGAGGATCTTTACCTTCAATACCAGCAATCTCAGACTCAAGATGTGTATCAACAGCATCAATCTTATCTTGCAATTTAACTTCAGCTTTATTACCGCTACCTGAAGACTTGTCAGCTTGAATACGCAATTGACTACGTTTTATATCAACCATCTGATCTTTGTACCACTTATCTTCTTGTGCTTTAAGAAGAACAGCTTGTGTCTGTAACTGTTCTTTATAAGATAAAGTTGCCTTGCCAAACTGTTCTATATACTTAGGAATCTGTTCATCAGGAATATTCTTAATTGCAGAATAGTAATCTAGCTTCTCTGCAGAAGTTAAGCGTCCTTGCTCTGCAGCTTGCTCAACCTTACTAAGGACATCTGTCTTAGAGGGATTTGCACCTAGTGATTGAATGTCTTGATAAAGACTTTCTGTATCTGCTTGATGAACTTTTAATTCTTTAATATGGTTATCAAGAGCAGCTCCTTTATATTCATTAGCCTGCTTAAGAAACTTATCAGCCACACGTGAGTTACCAGATTGCATAGCCATCTGGCCTGCTCGTTGGTATGTAGAAAAGAGATCAGCACCGCTAGTCTCTTGTTTTGCTTTGGAGAGATCTCTATCAGCAACAATACTATCACCAATTGCCTGTCCACTTTCAAAGCCTCCAGCAAATGCCTGTGCTAAATTTGCCATGTATTATCCTTCATTGGTGTTGATACCTATTATTACATAAATGCAGCAAGTGCCGCATCAGCCGCAGCTCCCTGACCACCTACGTCTACAAACTGACCACTATATCCGCTAGGGCTAAATAAACCAGCAGCACTAGCACCACCAAGCGCCATACCAACTAAACCGATGCCTGTTTGTGCGCTTTGATTCTGTGCGTTGGCTGCTACCTGATTACTTTGTGTTTGAGCATTAGCAGCACTTGCAGGTGTTTGTGAAGTTGCGCCTGACAAAGTTCCAAGATTACTAAGCATTTGTTGATAGTAACTACCAAATGTATTCTGTCCCATTGATTGCAAAGCATTCATCTGGGCACCTGATTGCAATGTACCGCTAGCAGCTCCTGCTGCTTGCATAGCTTGCGTGCCTTGCTGTAATTGTTGTTGGTATCCTGGAGAGCTCATTGCTGATGCTGGATTGTTCATAAACCCCTGCAACTGCGTTGCTGCTTGTGTACGTCCACCAATAGCTCCATACGGATCAGTCTGACTTTGTGGTAATGGAGCCGGTGCTGCTGTACTAGAACTACCACCACCAAAGATTGCTTGAACTACGCCACCCATATTAATTCCTTTTTAGATATATTTACTGAAGAGTTTTTCTACAAACTGATACCCAAGGTATTCAAATAACTTTGAGTTATCTATATGGACCTTAGTAGTGCCTAGCATTTTATTCACACCAATAGACTTCATATGTTGTTCAGCAAACTGAAACATACGAATACCAGTCCGTCCTTTTCTGTATTCCTTACGAAGAAAGTATATGTCTTCGTAGGCTGTAACGCATGACTTTACATGTAAGTGTTTACTAACAATGTAAAACATGTAGCCAATAAGACTACCATATTTCCGACAAGTAATAACATGTAACATACCAGCTTGTTCAAGAGCAAAATACTGATTCCAATCGGGGTCAAGTGCAAAACCACCACTAACCGCTTGCTCTATTTCTTGATAGTGCTCTGGGTATATTACCCGTAACTCTGGAAGAACATCAGAATACGTTTCTACTTGATATGTTACCATCTACTTTATCCCTGTGCTGGTTGCCCGGTATTCTCTAACTCACCTACGTCAAAATCACACTCAGCGGCTTCTAGGCGTATGGGTTGGTTGTCTGTAACAAGAAACTCCCAAGCCCTTCGTCGGTCTGCTCCGACTTGATAAATCTGAGGCCGTACATTGTTTAAGTTTACCTGTCTATAGTTTGACCATGTTTTGTAGTCATCACCAGTATGTCGTACCATTAATGTTGCTGGGATTTTATCCCCAACAAGTTCTATACGATGATAAAACTTACGTTTAGTAGTTCCACTATCCAAGATAGGTGTTATTGATCTATAGTAGATTGGAGCACCATCATCATTGTAATATGTATCTGACATTGTATACAACGAACCATTATCATCATCTAATAAGAAGTATGTTTCACCAACACCAGCAAAGTAACTTGGTCTAAAATACTGTTCAGCATAAATGCCTGGAACACCAGAATCACTATCTCCAATAGCGTACATAGTCCACTGGTACCATACCTTTTCATTTACATCATATACTAACGTCTGATTAAGATCAGCAAGAGTTAATATGTAAAACGTATGTCCGTTGATCCGTAACGGATAAGCAATCACATCAGTAAGGGTACTGTTGTTTAAAATACGATCAATGTATGGGGTTGATATCTTAGAAGGTGAGACACCCATAATAGAGTAAACTGATGGTCCTTGCTCTTTAGCAGTGCCTATCCAAACTACTACGTTCTCAAAGCCTACAATCGAATCACCATTAACACAACCTAATTCTATGTGATATGGTGTTGCAACAGCTAGTGGAGATCCAGGTGAGGTACCTGCATCGTAGTAAAAATCTGTCGACCATTGACTAAATGCAATAACATAATTAAGATGTTTAACAATACCTACAAGAGAGTCTGGCTCTGCTTCAGCAGTAATAAAGTTAAGTGCATTCCAAGTTGTTGGATCATTAGGATTGGACGTATAGATCTCCCCATTAATGCCACCAATAACTGTATAAGTATCTAGATAAATCGCACCAGTAGCTAGTTGTCCTGTAGGAAAACCATTCAGTAAAGCCGATGCAGTTGCATTAACTCCAGGGCCTCCGTCTGTAATAGTAACTACTAAGACATCACTAGTTGTATAACCAGTACCTGGATTAGTTATTGTAATACCAGTAACGACACCTCCAGTAAACTGTACAGTACCAGTAGCAGTTGTTCCACCACCGCTCGGTGCAGAAAACGTAACTGATGGGGACGTGTATCCACTGCCGCCAGTAATAACTGTTACAACAGTAATACCGTCATCTACAATTTGAGCAAATGTAGAAGTTGTAGGGTTCCACGTATAACCATTTACTTGGTTATGAATAAATAAATATGTGTTATTTAATGTTTGATTAAAATAACATTGCTGTACTGTCCCACCGATAGTACCGGTCATAGTACCAATAGTAGTTACAGCGTATGTTGTTGGGTCAATAGAATAAACAATATTATTAACCACAGCAAACAACATACCATTAAAGTTGTAAAGACCCTGTCCCTGAGCATCTGGAAGAACCGCTCCTGTGTTCTTAATGCCAGGACGTTTAATAAATTCCCGCCTCTGACCACTAGTCTCAAAGTAACCATTAACACATCTAGAATCCTTTGACAAGGTACCGTCACGTGTTTCAATTTGTTGTGCTAGTGGAATCCTTGCTATTGGCATAGTGTCCTATAAATTAAATTCGTAAGAATCAGGGTAAGTTATTTGAAGATGGATGTCCCATCCGCATATCTGGTTGAAAGAAAGTGGAGTAAGACTCAACGTCCCATCCCTCTAATTCTTCTTTGTACATCTTAGCACGCACAGCAATCTCTTGTCTGTGATTACCAGGTACACCATATTCAATAGCCAACTGGTCTGCTAGGTTCCATACAAGAACGTTCATCCACTCATTAGGAAAGTCTGGAGTTTGTGATCCAGTATTAACATCTTGCATTGGTTGTTGACATACAAAATGTAATTGAAATGTAGCTGCTGCGTTTGCATCTGGAGTTACATAAACATACATATTACCGTTGCTCTGTCTTACATCGTAAAAAATAGAGTTAGGTGTACCAGTACTAAACTTAGAACCAAGAAGATTATATTCTTGTTTACTAAGTAACTGCATCTGTACATCATCAATTGCTGGAGTAACTGTATTGTTACGTAACCATCCTTGAATAACCTTAAACGGTTTATCAGTATCCAGATCAACAGATCCTGGTCCAATTACGTACTGTGTTTGTCCAGCCACAAGTGGAAGTACTAACTCATTAACTTTCCATAATTTAATACCAGTTGTTGCCATCTGTTTAATAAAAAGGTTAAGTGCTAGTGATGCATTAGCTACTGTAGCTACATCCGGAGTGTCGCCAAGTTCCAATACACCAAGCTTACGTAATGCAAGACTAATGATTTGATCACGGCTTACTGTAAAGGTAGTACTCATTTAAACTCCAAAGATTAATTTAATTGCTTTATCAAGACCCATTGTCTGTGCAACTACAACAGCAAGAGCTCCAATTGCTAAGTATTTAATCTGTGATAAATTCTTTTCAATACTAGCCATTGCTTTTGAGAGATCGGTAGCAGACTTACGAAGCTCTTTAATATCATCTTCATGGTTGTCTGTCTTAACCTCTAGGCGCACAACTCGGTTTTCAAGAGCTTCTGTGTTCATGTTATTTAATTTTTTCCTTCAGCAAATACATTTACAAATACTGTGCCATCTTCTAATGCTTCAATTTCGTGCCATTCGCCAGCAGGAAGGTTTAAAGGTTGGCTATCTTTATTAATTGTGTAACTACGACCTTCCAGACTAACTAGGCAAGAACCAGCATTACACATCGTTGCATGAGAATAGGTATGTTGATGTTGCGCTAGCCCCTCACCTTTGTTAGCGTGATAAACATTAAGTTGTGCGCCATCATAGGTAAATGAATGTCTTGGGGCTATATTAATCATGCTGGTTTTGTGCCAGTTGTTGTTGGCTGTGCGCTTGTTGCTGGTGGGGCTGGTGGAACATAAGCGTTATAAACTGTTACACAAGCATTTGCCCAATCAGGTAAAACAGTAATAGGTTCATTTGCTGGTTTTGTACCATCTGGATTATCAACAAACTCAACCCAGCCAACAGTATCTTTCCACTGTAAAGCATGAACATTTGCTGGAATACCGCATTGAGTTAAATTTAATGGCATACGGCAAACGCCATCAACATAAACTGCGCTGTCATCAACAATAATAGTAAGTGTCATTATTCATTCTCCAAAATCATTTTTTGTGTTTGCTGTGGAATACCCGCAGTTGCTAGTAATAATCTGTTGCTTGCTTCATTACTCCTAACCATTTCATTTCTAAATGATTCAACAGCAGAAGCTGTACTATGTTGTTGTCTTGCATTTTCAATTAACATCATTGGCATCATAGACATGGCGCAACCCCAGTCTTTTAATGGCTCTCCAGTATTAGGGTGTGTGCCGTGAATCTCAATAAACCAAGCGCAATCTAATTGCTTACAAGGCTCAAAATTATTTAAAGGGCAGTTGTTTTTAGGTTCAATTTTCATTTAGTTTTTTGAGCAAATAATGATGTTTGCATAGCGTACATTTAATGTAACGGCAGATGATGTACCAGAGCCTGAGCCTGAAAATGAATGGGTATGTGAGCCGCCACCACCAGTAGAACCTGTATAAATTGGTGAAGAGGAATTTCCATAACCTGTGGGTCCGTTGGCATTATAAGAACAAATATTATTATATAGTCCAGAAGGATGATTATGGCTTGGCATTTGTGCAGTAGATAGCGTTGTTGCCCCTGTAGTACCACTTATAGTAGTAGTAGTTGAAACTGTTTGATTTGTAAATACAGTTGAATATGCAGTAGTACCGCCAGTAGTGCCACCAGTACCGCTAACTAATCGAAGGTCATAGTCGTTCAGTGATGTTACTTGTGTCCATCCAGTAGGTGCGGCTGATTGATAAAACAGCATTACTGTGCCAGATGGTATTGGGCTTGTTATAGTACATGTAATAGTCGGAGTGCCTATTGTGGTATTTAAACTAATACCAGTACCTGCAGCCAGTGCCTGTACACCGCCATTAGCAAATGTATCAGACATACCTGCTGCTGTAACCCTAAGCTCTACTTTGTCACCAGTGCTAAAAGCAGAGGCTGTTGTACCTTCTTGTCCACGAGTAATAGTTAATGTGTCTGTAGAACGAGCTGTTAATTTAACAATCTCAAGAACTGTACCAGCTGCATTAATTAATGTAATGTATGAATAGTTACCACCAGTAGGTGATGGGAACAAAGCACCTTGACCTGCCGCAACTGTAAGGGTAGTAGCAACGTTGGTAATACCGGATGCTAACGTAGTTGCTGCATTGTTAGTAAATAATGGTTGTGCCATTTGTTATCCTAATGTAGTGTTGTTTAATAATAAAGAGCCACCATTAACTGCTTTAAGTGTCTTTAAAGGACTTGGTAGAATCATAAGCAAAAGAGTATTAGTGCTTATTAATGTTAATGGGTTGATTAGTAATTCTCCATATGGATCATACACAATTGTTATTGGTTCAAATACATCGCCCTGTTCTGGTCGTGTAAATGGAGGTGCTTGATAATCAGCAACTCCCCTAACAAAGTCTTGAGGCTGTCTTGTTTCCCAGCAACGCTCATCAACCATAAAACCATCCCAGCGTTGACGAAGCTCACCAGCCTTAACAATACGACCACATGATTCACATATGCACTTCCAACCACCTCTGGTATAGTTTGCTTGATAGCTCATAGTTACACCAGATTATTTGCGTATACTGGAAGATCTCCAACAGCTGTTACAACGTTACCTTGACTTGTAGTAATAGTAATAATCAATCGATATGTAACCTCACTAATACCACCAGATAATCTTTGATTAACTTTAGTATTTGTAATAGCAGGACTGCCAATTAACATACTAAATGGACTTGCATCAACACCATCCATAACAATTATAGAAGATGTTGCTGTTGAAATTGTCTCATTGTAGGCAAGGACTTGACCAAAATCAAATGCAAACAATTCATTCTCATTTGTTAATTTATAAGAAAATGATTCGGCCATTTAGTTCTTTCCAGAAAAGATGTTTCTAATTGAAACCTTAGATAATAATCTGTCTTTAACAACAGAAAGTGTTCGAGATAACTCTGCGCCATATTTTGGTATAGTGCTTAAAATTAACTGGAATAAAATATTTGATACAATCGTAATTGTTTTAGTAATTGAATGCTGTGTAGTCACAACACTCGTACTTATATAGTTTAAGTACTTATTTATAAAGTTACTAATACTAACAACTGATGTTGTTATAGTTGTAAGAGTTTTATAAAGGATTTTAACCTTTAGTAGTGTTGCTATATTTGTTTGTGTAGTCTGTATACTTTTATTTACAAGTTTAATAAAACTAACAATATTGCTACTTGCTGTAGTCAATAGTTTATTAACTGCTTTTGTAATAAATACAATACTTGTACTTGTAGCAGCTAACAATGAATTCATTTGTTTATATACTTTAGCTATACTAGTAGTTGTAATTACTAATGATATAAAGTGTGATACTTTTTCAGCGAGTAATACTAAAGATGACTCAACTGTTGTTACTATGTTCTTACCTACTAGTTTAACAAGGCCGACTGTAGCGGTTAATGTCATTGTTGGTAATGTTAAATACTTAAGTTTTGAAGCTACAATAGAGGCAACCGAAGTTGCCGCCGTCGTAATCAGTGTTTTTAAGTGGCTAGCTAGGTTAGCTATTGATGTAGTTGCTGTAGATGCAATAGTTAATGCTTGTGTGTAAAAACTAATATCTGCACCATCAACAACCACCCCATTAACCACCTTGCCATTAAGTGCCATATAAACCTCTATTAACTAAATTGTACTTTAAATGTAAACTGAATACTATCACCTGTGCTTAAAGCAATACCTGAGAAATCCCCTTTGGCAAACAAGTTACCAGAAGTTGATGCATCAAATAAACCTGCATTAGTAATAGTCTCACCAGTACCGGCAGTCTGTGTTCCAACTACTTGTAGTGTATCACTAGTTGTAGTAGTTGTTACTTGAGACGATGTTCCCGTTACTCGTGGAGTGACTTCAGTAAACAAAGTAGTATCTGTTAACGCTGTTGTACCAGCACCAGTACCCCAACCAATATACTTAGGTTGTGTAGCGGCACCACCATTTAGGTAGTTGGTAACAATAGCTTTCCCAGTAGCAACTAAGAGTGTAGCCATTTTTTAATTCTCCATATGAAACGTTTGATTGGGTTCTTATGCCAATAGTCTATTACGCCAAGACGTTCTATAGTGCCGTCAGCACGGATGATAACGGCTTCTAATTGAAGTTCTTTAGCATTGCTAGTTGCAACCTGCATTACTGAACACCTTGCTTTACCATTTCAAGTACAACTGAAAACACTAATGTTCCAGTTGAGTAACCAGTAGTTAAAAGGTTAATCTTACCTGTAGGGGTTGTAGCATTATCTGTTAAACCACCAAAGTTGGCAAAGCTCATTTTACCTCGACCAGCAACAGGGAGGATGTCTACCGGAGTAGCGCCGTCCCATTGCAATCTAACTTCTAATGGATCAGAGATTGAATAGTCAATATGATCAATACGAAAGCCAGTTGGTATTGGTT
>JGI24891J29808_1000684_pt1 | contig 13343 bp, 9 predicted proteins | sample FreactcultuFSWF8_FD_29808 | JGI IMG/M metagenome (IMG submission 29808) | reverse complement strand
GCATTGACGTCATTATCTGCAGTGCCTGGGCGCAATTCAGTCTTCAGAAGACGGATTGCAACTGGCTCCAACTGCGGAGGAATGATGAGCTTGCGGCCACGGGCGAACACCTTCAGACCGGCCTGATCGCGGAAGTTCGTGCGGATTGCGATCATCGCATTCAGCAGCGTGGCTTCGTTGAGGTCGGCCTGCGTCGTTGGGGTGTTTGCGACCGTTGAACCATCGATAGGATGCGCCGTGGAGCAAAGTGCCACACCGTCGCCGCCGACCGAAGCATTGTAGGTCGTTGCCGTGTTGAGAAGGTTCGCGCCGTAGATTTCCTTGGTCTGCTGGAAAGATTCGATCAAACCGAGGTTGGAAGGCGTGAACTGGGTCTTGTAGAGGTTGTCATCAATTGCCTTACGGGTGATCGCGTAACCGAGTGCGATTTCCGTGTGCTCCTGATTGTACACAAAACGTTCGCCCGAACCCGAATCGAAAGCCGTCTGGCCACCTTCGCTCTTAAGTTGAGCAAGGCCGAGGTAACGCATTTCTGCGGTACGTTCGAGAGCCATCTTCGAATCGTGCTTGGTGAAGATCTTGTCGTACTGCGACGGGATCATCTCGTACTTGCCTTCGACACCGCGAAGACCTGGAAGCAAGAGATCCTTGATCTGTGGAAGATTAACAGCAGCCATGGTTCATTACTCCTTACGAGATGCCAGTTGGGCCAGCGCCATTCGTGCGCCAAACTTCGTTATTGAAGCCGACAATCAAATTGCAATACTGGGTGGTTGGATCGCTACCGTTGCCGAAACCAACGGCATAATCGACGATGACAAATGGGAAGGTAACCGTGGTGCCGACCGAAGAAATGTAAGCGCCAGAACGACCGGTAGCGGTGTTACCCGTGCCGATGGTGAACTGTGCGTACTGACCTTGAACGCTGGAAGCCAACGTCGAAGCCGTATTGGCATTCGTGATCGGGAAAGCGGAACCAGAAGACTGAACAACGAAGCGAGCATTTGGATCATCGATCACATATGCTTCAACGTCATAAACGCTGTCCGAACCCGGCCAATAAGCCGACCAGACGGTACGCTTCTGCGAAACCGAAAGGTACTTACAACCAACGAAGATACCAGCGAGGGTTGCAGAAACTGTCGATGAACCAGTTGCTACAGCCTGAGCGATATAACCGTTAGCAGAACCGATAACTGGTGCTACGGGATCGCCGGTGTAAATTGCTCCACCGTTATATGGGATTTTGCGGGTTGACTGGGCGAACGTCGGAGCGCCGCCAGCGCCACCCTGATACTGTAAGAAACCGTTGGGCGCAAAGGTATTGGCCATGACGGGATTCTCCTTTCAGAGAGTTTCCATCATCGCACACCGGGGCGACTGTGAAACGGACATTTGTTCAAATCTCCCACGCCGGGGGGAGAACGAGATCGCCAATATAGATGCACTTGCACCTAAAGTAAAGGGGGGTAAAGTGCCCATCCTAGGAAGCCAGTTATTCCCCTGCTGGGGCTTCTCCACGGGACGCTATAAGCGTTTCATGCCATTTCAGGCAATCGTCAGCCGTATAAGTGCAGGGCTAGATGTCTACAAGTTCGATGGGCTGGTAGACCACACGGACCTTTTGAATATCAACCGTTTAAAAATAATGCAACAAAAAAGCCGCCAGAGTTCCCCCTGACGGCTTGGTAGCCTCCCCAGACTTACTGCTCTGGAACGTAAAAATCGTGGCTCTTGTTGATCTTTGGAGCCACCTGAGCGTCTTCACGGCTGATAAGACCGCCCTTGCCCTTCGGATCCAATTGACCTTCCTTGGCGCGGACCTGTGCCCGTGCATTGCGAAGGTCGCGAGCTTTGATTTCGTTCGTGATTTCCAATGGACGTTCACAAAGCACCATGCCGTCACGCTCAATTGCGCCGACAGCACCACGAGCCATCATGTCAGGATGACGAGAAACATCGACAGGCTCCCAACCCGAACGGGCCATCTTCTGCAGGTAAGCCGCATCGACATAACCCATGACCGACTTGACCTTCCACTCATACGACCAGCCATCTGGAGGCGTTGGCGTGGCAAACTTGTCGGTACCTTCGTCAACAGTCGCATTATTGTGATTTTTCAACTCAGCGGTACGGCGTGCAGCGCGTTCCTGAGAGGTTTCCTCGTGTGGCGTCGATGGACGGAGGTCCAAACGGGTATTTTCCTTGATCGTCTTCATCTTATTTCCTTTCTTATCCAGCCATCCGGCCAGCTTTGATTAACGCAATCTTGTTTTGTGCGTATTCTTTCGGCGACATGCCCATGTCACGAGCGGCTTCCTGTTCCGCACGGGTCAAACTTACCACATTAGGACGGCCACCAGTGCCCGTTCCAGAGCGAGAGACAGGTGCTGCAGGCGGAGCCGATGCTTGACGGCCAGAAGTTGCGTTCGAGGCTGCTGACATGGCTAAATCCTGCTGTTGAGCTGGTGCTTTATTGATGTTGAGACGGTTTTCCAGAAAGCTAAAATAATCTGGCGTGTCCGGCTGAATGCCATCATCAATGGCATCGAAGTGGGCACGTTCAAGACGCTTTGCCTTGCGGTCATCGTTGACAACATCAGGATTTGCACGAACCCATTCAGCTGATTTTGGCGTCAACTGGGATGCTAACTTCTCAACTTTATTAACATTTGGTTCCGGCTGGGCCTTAATCTGGGCTTCGTAATGCTTTTTGCCTTCCGAGATCTGACGGATGTTGTTGTCCGTCTGATTAATGGCCATCAAGATGTCAGCTTGGGCATCCGTATCGCCATTTGCCACCGCATCACGGAGATTTGCCTTTAAAATCTCCTTATTGCGGGTCTCAGTTTCAATTGCGGTGTTCAACATCCGCAAATCGCTGTCGGCCTTATCTGTTGTGGCCATACGGGCTTGATCACGAGCCTGTTGGGCCTGCTGTTCAGCATAAGCACGGGCAGATTTTTCGGCTTCAAGCTCACGGCGAAGGGCTTCGATGCCGTCATCGACCGTAATTTCGGGCTTTTTTGCCTCTTCTGGTGCTTCGACAATGACAATATCGTCTTCTGGCGCTGTTTCCAACGTCAATTCAATTGTTTCTTCTTCCATTTTTATCTCCTTACCAGACTGAATCTGGATGTTGGACCGAGCCTCGTACGGTCACATCCTCCAAAATACGGCATGGCTGGCCATTGATTGATACCGACCACCCATCGGAAGGACGGAAGATAACCCAATCGCCGACTTTTACCTGTATGCCTTTAAACCAGCGGCCTGTTTCATCTTCAAAAGCCGAATTACCAAGCTTCACCACAAGGCCAACCTTGCCCTGATATCGATCTTGCTCGGTGGTATCGTCGGTTAGGAAGATGCCGGACTTGGTTTTGTTGGGGCGGATATAAATCGCAACAAGGATATTGTTGTTAAATACGGTTACGTCATCCAGCTTGCCCACTTTTTCGAGCAATTCTTGCTTTGGATCAACGTCATGTGACATTTTCATAGGAGGCATCAGAATTTCTCCGCATTGGTTTGGGCGATTTCGAACATTTCATTAACAGCGTGGAAAGCTTGAACCATGCCCACGTATTTTTGATATGTCGCATAATCGGCAACGTAACCTGTGGAGATATAACTAACGATTTTTTTCTCTTCTTCGTCGATTAATTTTCGCAATTCGCTTGCGAATTTCGCTGCTGTCGTCTGCATTTTGCCCTCTTGTAACCCCTTTATTGAAGTGACCGGACGCCCCAAGGGGCTGGAAAAGCGTCCGGTCTTTCCATCTCCGCAGCCCGAACCGCGAAGGTGAAACTTTTACTTACCGCGTGGCGGCTTCAGGCCATAGGCCTTAATCTTGTCCATGCGAGCTTCTCCACCACCAGATCCGGTTTCAATCGGATAAGTGGCGCGTCCACCTGTTTTGAGTGGAACAACCTGTTTGGCAACATTACCAGTCGGAAGAACCGGTTGATTACCAAAAGAGTTGTTTTGACCCATGCTAGAGCCAACACCCATTGGCACTGGGGTTGCGCCGCCACCCATAGGCATTGGACGGTTGCCTTGGAATTGACCGCCATTCATGCCCATACCCATTGCAGGATGAGGAGCGCCGGTACCCATTGCACCGCCACCAAACTTGCCAGTACGTCCGCCGGACTTACGGGGCATGCCCTGTGGAGGCATCTGTGGAGGCATTCCTTGTGGCATCATCTGTGGTGCTCCGCCTGCCATGCCCGGAGGTGGAACAGGAACGCCAACAGGTGGCTTTGGAGGAAGCACAGGAGCATTTGGCATGTTCTGCTGCTGATCATGCCCACGAGCCATGATAATGTTCACGGTCGTGCCTTTGGTGCGGCCACCCTTGGCATGCATAGTGCGCCCACCACGCTTCCAATCCGATCCCTGCTGATCCATCGCCTGCTGGCGACGATCTTTATCAAGCTGTTCTTGACGCCACCAATCGGAAAGATTGCGATCCAGTGCGCCAAAACCTTGCGGCTCAGGTGAAACCGGTGTCGGGGACTGAGACATCATTCGATTACGGCTGATCATCTCACTGTTTGACAGCGGATCTTCTGCTCCCATTTCACTATATGGGTTATAGGAAACCGGCGCAGGAGGCTGAGACATCATTCGATTGCGGCTGTTGATCTCACTGTTTGACAACGGATCTTCCGATCCCATTCCGCTATACGGATTATTCTGCACAATGTAATTGTGCAAATCCGAAATGCTCTTTGCTTCCGACTGCTGCTGTGGATCGCGTACGCCTAATGACGTGGTTCCAGCCTGTGATTTCACAGGAGGAAGATTTGAGCGTTGGATATTAGCAGAAGATGAACGCGGAGCAGAAGAAGCACCGGCAGAACGACTTGGAGCGGTCGGCGTAGAAGATTTAGCATTATTACCGCCCTGCCAACCGGTGAACGCGTCATAATGTGAATTATTCCAATACGACGGATCATCGTACATGCTTTGGTTGTCATTACGACCGCCAGTTGCACGAGCCTTGCGACCGCCAATTACGCCCGGAACCTTTTTCTTGCTGTCGCCGGCAAACACATTACCGCCGTGCTTACGGCCAGTACGGGCTTCAGGCTTCACCATGCGCTTGATCAACGCCTTGTCAGCGGCTTCGTCAACATGGCCACCCTTTTTATAACCCGTATTTGGGTTCGTTGTAGGTGCTGGGCCAGTGTACTTGTATGGTTTTTCTTCAGGAGGAGCCTTCTCAGTTGCCGGTGACTTGGCGTTGAGCGTTTCCATTTCCTTGCGCGGCATTGGATTATCAGCCAAAGCCTCTTCAACCGTGCCATACGTTGCATGATGGGCGCGGCGATGAACCTTGCCACCCTTCTTGTGCGATGCAGCATCGGCGTTCTTCTGGTACTGATCAGCAACGGGGTTGTTGCCGAGCATGCCACCGCCGAACTTGTGGACCTTCCCGCCCTTCTTGAATGCGCCGGTGTGCTTGATGCCTTCGCGCTCGGAATTAGCTTCACGAACGTCGCGGTTAATCAGGCTGTCAGCAGTCAAGGTACGGCCACCGGCCTTGCGTGGCTTGCGGTCAGCGCGTTTCATGGCTTCTGCGCCAATTACTTTACCAACGACCTTGCCGCCCTTTTTGAACAAACGCTTAACAAGCGGACGTGCGCCCGTCTTGATGCCGGCATTTTCTGCAGCATCTGGGGTCCACGTCGATGAATCCACCTTCTGGTGGGGATCATTCTTGGTAAGCCTTGCGGCCTTTGAACGACCTCGGTCGTCTTTCTTACGGTACTCTTCCATGTTCTTCTCCAGAGGTTTAATGACGGCGTCCCGTCACACTGCCGGTATGATCAATTGTCGCAGGCAGTGATGCGCCAATTTTGGCCAGCGCATGCTGGACAATAGATGAATTAATCGGACCTCTGGGATTTGCATCTAAATCATTCCATACAGAACCTTCAACCTTGCCGCCCTTCTTATATGCACGGCGGACGTATCCGCCGTCTGCCTTCTTTTGATTTGATTTATAACGACTTACTGCCGGAGTTTCAGCTGTAATGTTGGTTGGTCTTTCATATGAACCAATTTTTACATTGCCAAGACCTGTAGCGCCTTCACCAGCACCATGCCAAGAGGCTTCACGTTCTTTTTTTCCACCCAAAACGGAAAAGATTTTATCTACAGCTTCGCCGTGGCTAAGATTACCCTTAGCATATTCACCCCAAATATCGCGAGCTGCTTTCTGCATCTTTAATCCCTTGTCGCTAAACAAGGTGCGAACACGTTCCCATGTCACAGATTGCATTTCAGAAGGATGAACACCTCTTGCCCATGCTGCACGGCGTACAGATTCAGCATGAATTGGATAATCACCAGTAGCACCAGTTGATCCGGTTTTTTTGGGTGCATCATAACCTGCAATCCAAGGTTCACCGACCTTTTCCATGTATTTTTTGCCGGTTTGATCAGGCTGAGAACCAAAATTTTGATGAACAGCCTTGGCGGATGAACCGTGTGGGATCAAATCGCTTGCTGCAACAGCATGGGTGTCAGCAACAACACCATTAGGATCATGTGGATTCGTAATTACGTTATAAAATTCACGAACTTTGTGGTTGTTACCGATCTGCCGGTTAACATTTTCCATGCTTGGGTCGTGATAAATGCTAATCGCCTTCTCAATTGGCGAGTAAGAATTCCACGATGCAGTGTCAGGCGCTGATCCTGACTTGTTCATCATGGCACCTTGGAACTCACCGGTAGGGCTGACTGATTGATAAAGGGTTGGGTTATGCGCCTCGTCAAAAGCACGCACCCACATAGCAGCTTTAGATTCACCGTGCGGTCCATCAAGAACCTCTTGCAGGGTTTTTCCTTCAATATCAGACCATTTGTGCGGACCAGTTTCAATTGTGCCCTTATCTTCAGGAAGACCCTTAGATTTTGATCCGCCGTTACGCACCACATCCGACATACCCGCAGTCCACGGCGTATTTTTGTGGTGCTTTAAAATATCCATGACACGCTCTGCTTGCGTGACGTTTTTATCCCAAGCGTTTTGAGGAGAAAGAACAGCCATAATGCCATGAGCAGCATGATTAGGAATGTTATGCTCTTCGGCGTAAGCATTACCCAAGGCATTGGCTGCGCGATACCAAAAACGGCTTGTTTGGCGTTGTGCTTGTGGTGTTTTATCCCAAATGGCAAGCAAATTTCGTGTCTGGAAATCGGTCAATTTTTTATAAGCTTCTTCGCCAGAAAGCTCTTCACCGCCGCTTGCGGGATGATTTTTCCACATACGAGACGCTGTTGCATCAAGATTTTCTTTTTTATGCTGCGACGGCGAAATATCTATGCGTGTTTGTCCAGCAGGTACTGGACCCTTATATGCAGATGCCGTCTTTGGCATGCCTGCATTGATCGTGTTTGGATGAGGCTGCCCCGGCGCTAATGTGTCGCCAAAGTTTACTTCGCCTTTGTGTCCGCCGCCCTGACGGTGTGCTTCTTCGAGGAGTTCTCCAAGTCGATCTTGCGCTTTGGCACGAAGAGAATCGTAGGCCGCCGAAACGGGTGTTCCGGATGGTTCGCTGGCCGATGTCCCAGATACGCCATAATGTTCCCCATGTGCTGGAAATGAAATATGTGCAGGATAAGAGGACACATTATATTGTCCTTTAAGATGCGCGTCTATAGCTTTTGCATGTTCAACGGTATCATCGCCGCCCGAACCAGCCATAATGTCCATAGTACCACGGCCCAGATCGGTCGAATGACCATCAGCCAAACCCTTTTCATGCAGGCTTTTGTAAACCTCATGGGCATGCTCTGGGGATACATTTTCAGGCATATGAACGCGGACAACACCGGCGGGGAAACTGCCTTCAAACGGATGTGCGTGGGCACCCATCATGGAATCTTGACGGAATAAATGACCCAAGCTGTTCAAAGCTGGCCCAATGTGATCGGGATTATAAGGATGGAAAGTGTAATTCGGGTTACTATCGCCTTCAAATCCGCCAAGGCCGGGACGAACCTCTCCGGTATAACCGGTTGCACGTTGCCACGGACTAATAAACTCGCCAATCATCTTGTTGGATATGGCTTGTTTTGCTTGCGGATGCAGCATTTCCCATGAAGCTTTTTGCTTTGGGTCATATGTTTTTCCGGGAGCTACTTCAAAAAACCCAGATGGAGCCTGTTTTTGAGCAGGAATTGGGTTATTTGTTCCGCCATCTGCACGATGCAAAGGCTTTACAGCCTTGGCAATTTCCATTGGATTAATACTCATTTTATCCAAGCTCGGTGTTTGAGCCATTCCACGGAGATGGTGGATAGCGTGAACCGATTGTGCCAGTTTGCGGAGAGCTTCATCCATGATCAGTGCCTTTTAGTGCGAACATCACTGTGTTGTATCAGATTTTTGCGCTTGTTCAAAGAGCGCCTTGGCATGCTCAGGATGAACCATAGATGTGTTGCCATTGGGGAGCGTAGCAATCATATTTTTATCACCAACGCTGGACACCGTACCCATACCACTTCTTGTTTGTGCAGGTTGGCCAATTATCTTGTCGGCATGGAAACGATAACTGTCTTTAACGGCTTCTGGCCGATATGATTTCCAGAACGCAAAGCCATCATCAGACAAAGTGCGCGACGGATTGATCGTGCCAAAATGCTGTTCAGCGGTATCATGAAGGTTCCGCATGATGCCCTTGCCCTGCCATGCAGGTTTAACGGCCATGTTAAACACTTCATTGTTTTTGGCAGGCTCACCATATTTTTCCATCGACAGATAGCCGATTTCATTGCCATTTGGACCGTGCGCCCTGACCTCTTTTCGGTCGTGATCCACCACATACGAAACCTTTTCGGCCCTGTTTCGCGATATTGGCTTTACAGACTTGGCAAGCTCCAGTGGATCCGGCACAGCGCCCTTGGTAGCGTAGCCTTCAACGTCGCCACCATCTGCCTTAACAATTATATGATGATAGACAGGATGCTCACGACCGCGCACAAGAATGCTACCAGCTTGCGGGCCAAACTCTACATTTCCGCGAGTTGTTGGGCGAAGGCGAGGCTCGGATGGCGAATCTTCATATCGTGCAAGATCAACACCCTTTGGGAAATGTGCGTTCAATGCGTAATGATGTTTGCCGCGATGTTCGACCGACACAATCGTGTTGGTATCTTCATGCCCTTCTGGGGCATCTTTCCACTTCCAACCGGCTTTTTGCTTAAACAAATTGGTTTTTGCAATAGCAGTGCCACGTCCAGATGTGCCCGTTTCATCGACAGCATCACGAGATGCGGTAAAAAAAGGCTTGCCGCCTTGCGCCACGCCGATAGATGCAGCGGCAGCTTTGTGTCCTGTCATGTCAGTTTTGTCTGGCATCGACAAATATTGCCCACCTTTAACGGGCGCATCTTCTGGGAACATGCGTTGCGGCTTAGGAAATACCGACATCGGATTATTGATATTGACAGGCTTTACTGACTTCGCAAGCTCCAACGGATCCATCACTTGCCCCCTGTAATCGATGGGATCACGTTGCCGAGCAGCTGATGAACCGCAGGATCGCTCTCAGGATGCACCGCGATATTCTGCGCCAGATCGATCATTTGAATGCGTTCCTTGGCTTGGATGTCTTCCTGCTTCAGGGCGTTGGTCACCTTGTCGTCCTGCGCCTTCTGGGCCAGCTCGGCTGCCTTGATCTTGGTCTCGGCGATCTTGGCGTCGGCCAGCTTTTCCTTGATGATCAGGTCGATGCCATCGACGCGCTTCTCGTGGTCGCTCTTCTCAGCAGGTGGCACAACGCCACCTTGGCCGAACGTCTTATGCGCCTCAAGGCCAGCCATGTTGTTGTCCATATGCAGCTTGGCACCGTCAAGCGCCACCTTGGCCTTGGCCAGCATGAGCTTGGTATCGCTGTCCTGCTTCTGGATCTGGATCTTGGCCTGCTCTGCCTGCTGCTCAGGGCTTGGTGTCTGGGCAAGCGATTCAGGCGGAACCATGAACTGCTCAGGATTGGACCAGCCGATGGCCTGCAGAGCGATGCGGTCAACCGCAATCGGGTCATACATGGCCGGATTTGCGCCCTGCAGCTGCTTCAACGCCATGACCTTCATCAAGCGCTGGGTCTGGCTGGCCGTGTTTGGGTCAGCCTGTGGCACCAAATCCACTTGATTAACGGCACGGATGAACGTTTCCTCGTCCCACTTACGGGCTGGCTTTCTGTTCTTCTGCCAGAACGAATCAGGATTCTCTTTGAAACATTTCACCAACAAAGCAAATTCTTCGGCCTGCGCGTTGTGCATGCGCTTGTGAACCGACGACAGGATCTTGGTTGCCTGATCGATCAGCGCGATGGTTGTGCCCACCGGCGCATCCTGCTTGCCCTCGCCCACAGCCTGTTCAGCTGTGCCACCGACGCGCATGCCGGTCTGGTTGATGCTTTCCACCAGCGACATCAGGCCGGGGCCGACGTCCTTATACGGCAACGGCATCACAGCGTCTTGGATCGGAGCGCCGCCCGTCTTGATCAGTGCACCACCACCCGGAGGAATGCGGAAGATGTTCGTGTTCTGTCGTGCGCCGGCGTCGGAATACAGAAAGCCGGGGAAATTCGCGTACATGCCAGCATCGAGCATCTCACGCCACGCTGCTGTCAGCGCATTGGTCGTGTTGCCAAGGATATGCAGCAGGCCGAGGTCATAAAACCCCATGCCCGGCACAAAGGTGTATTTCACGAAATTCTGGCGTGGCTCAGGAAGCTCCTTGGTATCCTCGTCGTAATTGCGGACGATGGACAGGATTTCATGCGACGAGACATCAATCGTGACACGATACGGGATTTCAAGGCCGGTTTCCTTGCCCTTGCGGCGGTGCTCGAAGCCCTTGATCTCCAGCTCGCAATAGCACTCATAGATCTCGCGATCACGGTCGTCTGGGTTCTCGGTACCACCCTCGCTGATGCCCTGCTGCGCCTTCTTTTCGCGCTGTGCCGCGTCGAGCTTGATCTGCTTGGCCTGCGACAGGTCGATGTCACGGTATGCGCCGATGATCTGCATGCGCTTGACCGTCGATGGCCGCATGTAAATGCGGTGCGTCACCCGGCTGGCGTTGTACAGATCAGTCGCACTGTTGTTCACAATGAGATCGTCTGCATCCACACTTTCTGAGACTGGGCGGTTCCTGAGCGGACAAAAATATACTTTTTTGAATGCCGTCCCACCGAAGCCCAGCATGAGAAGCATGCGGTCGGTATCGGGGTAATATTCTTTGGCGGTCGAGGTGAGATAATGGTTGAGATCGTTTTCGAGATCGTTTGCCAGCTCATCCGTTTCATCCGTCGCGTTGTTGTTGTCTTCGCGGATCTTTACGGGTCCGTCCGTAGGCAGAAGTTCCGACCTTGCATTAGCTTGGAACCTAAGCACGGCCTCAAGCAAGAGAGGGTGTCGTACACGCGACATTCCTTCGACCGGCGCTCCGTCAGCGGCACCAGCAAGGCCGGGGATCTCGACCTTGAGGCCCAACAGCTTGATGCCTTGGGCGCGGTCTTCAATCCATTCTTGTCGGGATTTGAGGTCACTTTCGATGCCCTTCATTAAATCTTCGGCGATGCGGCCAAGCTCGTCCTTATTGATATCCTCGATGATGTTGTCGAACCAGCCCTCGCGGTTTTCCTTTTCAACCTTTTCCAGCGGAGAGCCGTCCAGCGAGAACTGGATCGATCCGTCGGGCAGCTCAATGGTCATGATGTTACCGTGCTCATCGACCTCGGTCTTCGGGCCGTCTTCTTCAATCTCGACCTCGAAATCATCATCCATGATCAAATCCCGTATAATGGCTCAGGCGGTTTGCCCGTATGCTGCCGACTGTCTTCAAAACTTTCCTGCACTTCATCCGGCCTGAGAATGAACCCAGACCGGCGCAGGTAGCGCATGGCCATCGAGACGGTATCGACCAGATCGTCGTGCTTGGCCTTCGGGAAGCGCATGCACTGGCTGATCACCTCGTCGGCCCAAGCCTTATCGGGGCAGTATACCAGTCCTTCCTCGAACAGGTGCTGCACCGAGTACAGGCGTGACATCTTGTCAATCGAACCGGGATCTTCAAGCTGAACGCCAAAGTTCTTCCCAGAATACATCCTTCTGAGTTCCCGCGCAACCGGCATCCCGACCGACTTGTTTTCGATCAACAGCCGGCTCACCTTCCACCGGATGCAGGTCTCACTGATCTTTCGGATCAGCTCAGGCATTTCCAAATGCTCAGACCATGCATGCATCAACATGATTCGCGGCGGAACCTCGCGCTCGTCATAGGTGCGGGTGATCTGCTGCAGGTGTCCATCCTTGCCCAGCATGCGGGTTGCGTGGGTCTTTGGGTCATCCGTCCATACGCCCCACACGGTGCAGGCCGATGGATCGTTCTCGGTCTTCTCGGTGTATGCGGTGTCGAGGCTCGCGATGATGTAATCGAACGGTGGGTAAACCGGCTGATCCCACAGCTGCCAGTGCTTGCGCTTGATGATACCGCCGTCTTCCGGGGTCGGCTGCTGCTGGAACTGGCCAGACGCCGCATACGTCCCCATGATCTTCTTGTCGCGCTCGACCACATGCCGGGGGAACCGGCTTGGGAACATCAGCTCGCCCTTCTTGGTGCGCGGATCTTCCCATCCTAGCAGGGTCGGTGCGGCACGGTCGGGATCGTATTCCATCGGGATCATGATGTGATCGTAGCCAAGCTGCTTCTCGATGATGACGCCGGACACNTCNTCNTCGTGCAGGCGCTGCATGATCACCACAATGGCCGATCGGTCAGGGTTGTTCAATCGGGTCGGAACCGCCTGCTCGAACGTCTCGATGGTCGTGGCTCGTTTCTGCTCGGACGATGCCGAGCTGACGCTGTGCGGATCGTCGATGATCACCCTGTCGCCACGGGCACCGGTCATACCCTCGAACGCCACTGCCTGCCGGAAGCCGGTCGCGGTGGTTTCGTATTTGATCTTTTCGTTCTGATCTCCGGTGATCGTGACGCGGTCGCCCCATCGTGTCTGATACCACTCGGAGCTGACGAGGCGACGCATCTTCACGCTGTCACGGATGGCCAGAGGCATGGCGTGGGACGCGCAGACGTAGCGCATATACGGCATGTTGCGCGGCCCCCATTCCCAGCTGGGCCACAGGACGTTGCAAAGAAGGGACTTCATCGCGCCTGGCGGGACATTGATCAACAGGCGGTTGTAATACCGCTCGTCGTCGATCATGCTTTCATCGGTGATGGCGGTCAGGTGCTCAGCGATGGCGTCAATGTGCCAGTTGTGCAGATATTCCTGACCCGGCTCGATGACGTGCCA
>JGI24891J29808_1000683_pt1 | contig 13453 bp, 17 predicted proteins | sample FreactcultuFSWF8_FD_29808 | JGI IMG/M metagenome (IMG submission 29808) | reverse complement strand
TGCCTTAGAGGGCCAGCGACTTGGCGGGACACCAGGTGCGCTAGTAGGCGGGGCCGCCGGGCTGCTTTTACCCGAACTGCTCATGTCTCCCGAAAGCCAGATGATGGCAGCGCGGACCATGGCCAGCACTGGCGTACAGAATGCCGCGCCTCACGCAATGGCGGGAGGAGTATCAAAAGGAACCTCTGCGCTGATGGATTTCTTGAGACGTAATAAGGGGGCGGAATGATCCTGCTTATCGTGCTTTTCCTGACGTTTCTAGCATTTCTTCGAGTCATTGGCGAAGCGTTCTTTGAACGGTCGTTTCCCTTGCGGACGCTTCCGCTATTTCTGATTTTCACCATGATCACGCTTTACGCTTTAGTGACGATTTAAGGAGCCCAAATGCCCGCATACTCGCAAGCAATCGGTTACAACACTCAGCCAACGGTAGTCGTTTCTGGTCGTCCTTGCTATTTGTGGGGAAGCCTCCCTGAAGACACGCAGGACATGCAAGCGCAGATCACCAACGTTGCGCTCACCTCGAACGTCGCAAGCGTGACCGCGACCATCCAGCAGGGCAACATCCCCGCTGTGGGCAACCTGATCACGATTCAGGGAACAACCTCGACCAGCGGCCTGTTTAACGTGTCGAATGTTGCGCTGACCGGCGTCACGGGCACAGCGGCAACAGGTATTTATGTGTTCACTTTCGCGCTGACGCACGCCAATGTTGCAAGCGCGGCCGATTCGGGCAAGGCCTACGTGCCGATTCAGGAAGTGGCCGAGGCGGTCACAGCTAGCCAGTCTGTTGCCGTTTACGTGCCATCGCAGGAGCCGGTAGACAACGGGGCGCGGACGATCACGGTAGCGACCACATTCCCAACCTTGCAGGCGTCTACGGGGGCGGCCACGGTCACGCTCTACACCGCGATCAACAATTCGCCTATCGCGCCGGGAACCAATCCGTCAGAGTGGACGAGCATGGGTGTGGTAGGGACTGCGGCGGCTGGTGCGGTTACTGTTGGCCCGCTCAAGACTTTTACCGTTCCTGCCGGCCGATTCTTCTGCGTGGTCATTACGGGCGTGACGGGAACCAACACCATCGTCTGCAAGCTCTTGGCATAGGGGGAATGATGAAGCGCTGGATTCTATTTGCACTGGCGGCACTCACAGCGATTCCGGCGCTGTCGCAGACCACTTGCACGCGGCGGGACGACAACGTGACCAACGCGCTTGGGCAGGCCGTACCGAACATTGCGGTCACGTATTACCTGCAAGGCACGCCAAACACGCTGGCGACTGTCTACAACTCGACCACTTGCACCCCGGTCCAGGGAATCGGCAACCCGCAATATACAAACGGGCTGGGGCTAGCTACTGCCTATCTTGTTCCGGGGCTGTATACCATCACGTATTCCGGGGCGCAGATCCAAACGCAGACGTTCACCGATCAGTCCATTGGGCAGGGCGGGGGTAATGGTGGGCTACCGACAGGATGCACATCTCCCGGCGCTGGTCAGTTGCTTTGTAGCGTTTCAGTTGGGGCAGGTGGGCCGATTACAGGCCATAAGTTTATCTTGCAGCCGCATACTGCCCCGCTTGCCGATTGGACGTGGGATGTGTACTCGCAGGGTACTGCTTGCGCGGGGATCGGTTGCTTTAGCTCAATGAACTACACCGTTGGAGCAGCACCTAATCAATACGCTCTCCCTAGTCAAGCGGTCGCGGCTGCATGCGCGGCGGGTGGCGGGTACGTCTTCATTCCGCCCGGCGCCTATACCGATAACGTCTACATCAACTGCTCAAACCTCGTAATTCAAGGCGCTGGACGGCAAGTGACGACCATCAATCCGAACACCTCCGCTTGTGTCGTCACTCTCGATGCAGGGACTTCGGGTACCGGCATCAACTACGACACGATCTCCGATTTGAGCATATCCAATACGGCCGGATACGCCGGTTCCGGCAACAACGGGCTCTGTTTCCTCGGAGGGGTCGCGTTCCAGACAAACGACAACCACACATTCAAAAATCTCGCCATTAACGGGTTCGCAAACGGCGTCTACGGCGAGAGCCGAATGATCTGGGACACCTTCGACAATCTCGATGTGGAGAACAACACAAATGACGGGTACTACTTCCCGTGCAACGGCCAGGTGATGAACCGGGATACCTGGACCGAGGGAAAGACGAAAGGAAACACGAAATACGGGCTCTTCCTGTGCAACAACAACGCCCAACCGGACCAAGGGTTGAAGTTCAGCGGATTCAATGTCGAGAACAATGGCACGTCTGTGGCATTCGCGGAATGTGCCGGAATATGGCTTGGCGGCGGTACCGGCAACCAGGGAGGAATCGGGTCGGGTGAGATTTCCGGTGGATCGTACTTCGAGGCCAACTGCACCGCATCTACCGATGGTCACGGGGCAGACATTCGATTATCCGGGGAATATGTTCAAGCTTTCAATGTTAGCGGGAATGTCATCTGGTCCCAAAACAGCTACGGCATCTACAACGACGCCTTGCAGACTACCGGAGAGTATTTCGCAAACAACATATCCAACAAGTCTGCGGCCACGGTTACGGTCAATAACGCTTCGGGGAACCAATTCAGCGCCATTCGAGTTGGCTGCAACTTCGGTAATGGGGCGACTTTTGCAAACCCACTGGATGGTTTTGCCAGCACGCACATGGAGTCCACGTGCCCGGACAGCACGATAGTCTTCTCCGCGGGCGGTTCCGGCGGCTTTAACCCCATCACATCGACGGCTCCAGGGACCAACAACACCCTCAACCCCGGGGTATCAAGCCAACTCGAAGTGTATAACGGCCCGTGGACAATCAATACCATCACTGGCGGCTCATTCGGTCGCAACCTGTGCATTACTTCGGAGGCGGGCAGCCTGACGCTGGCAACTGGAGGCGTGAGCCCAAATGACATACTTCTGATGAACTCTGCATCTTCGGAAGTAGTTCCGGCGGGGGGGACGGCATGCTTCGAATATTCCGCGTACTCTTCGCAGTGGCTAGAGAAATCGGTATCGCACTTTTCCACTTCCGGGTCTACTGCATTCAACAACCTTACGGGTGGAACAAATACAACAGCCGCAATGGTCGTGGGAACGGGAGCGACTCTGGCGCGGTCCGGGAGTGGCTCTATTGATGCGAGCACAGTTACTTCGTTGGCTCCTGCCGGGGCGGGCGCTGGACTGACCACCGGGCCTACCAGCTCCACCACGAATGATCTTGCCAAGTTTACCGGCACCGCTGGGCAATTGGCAGATGCTCTGATCGCCTTGGCGGGATCGGGGGCGGCTGTCCCTACCGGCCCGTCATCGTCCACGGATCAGGACTTGATTATCTACACAGGAACAGCGGGGCAACAGGCCGACTCCGGCAAGAAGCTAACTGGGTCCGGGGCCGCCGTTCCTACTGGCCCAAGTTCGTCCACGACTAGCGACCTTGTTTGCTACACCGGCACATCGGCGCAGCAGGCCGATTGCGGGAAGAAACTCACCGGCTCGGGTGCGGCTGTGCCCACAGGACCGGCCAGCACCACGGACGGGGATGTAATCGTCGCATCGGGAACCGCTGGGCAGATTAAGGATTCCGGCTCTCCCCCGGCTGGCGTTCTGTTGGCGCACTTCGAATCGGCAACCAATCTTGCGGCGAACGTATCTGCAACAGCCATCGCAAATGGCGGCTGGATCTCGGGAACCAACACCATCCCGGCAACGGGCGAGTACCAGATATGCATGGAAGTGAAGACAACGCAGGCTGCGACAACCAGTTCAACCGTGCCGACAGTTACGGCTTTGTTTACCAGCGGCATTGATTCTGTGGCGAATATCCAAATGAACCTAAGCGGAGCCGGATTCAACAGCACGAATAACTCTACGGTGGACGGCAACGGTGCTTGTGGCGTTTACTACATCGCCTCCGGGTCAACCATCCAGTACAAAACTTCGGCCTATGCGTCATCGGGAGCAACACCAATGCAGTACGCATTCCGCATTCGGGTCTATACGGCAAACTAGGAGAAAGCATGAAAAGGGCGTTTCTATTTGCATTTCTCGCGCTTCCGGCTATGGCCCAGGTGCAAATATCTGGCAATGTCCAACTGAGCGGGGCGGTCGGGGCAACCTGCACCAATTGCGTCCTGACGGATCAACCCGTACCGCAGTCTATGGCGGGCCCGCTCTCGATGACATACTCGCAAACATCCGCATCTGTTCCGTTCGCCGTTGCGGGTCGAGCCGCTTTCGGGTTTAACGCAAGCGGGCAAAGCGAAGCCGACTGGTATACGCGCACGAATGGCGGCCTTGGAGTACCGGCGCATATCTGGTGGGCTCCAGACGTTGGTGGCACTATCTACCAGAAAATCATGACGCTCGACACCTCTGGAAACCTTAGCCCGGCGGGGGATGTGACTCTCACTTCCGCGAACTGCTACTACTTTGTGTCTGCTCCAGAAGGGGTTTGCGACGATGGGTCAGGAGGCGTTGCCTATGCGACCAGCGCAACATCCACAAACGGGCACAGGTTCTATCGTGGCGTGACACTGCAATGGCAAATCGATGCAAGCGGTAATCTGGTCAATGGCTCCGGCCAAGCTCTTCTCTCGCAATCTCTTACCGGGCTCACCGGAACCGGAAACGTAGTTGCATCGAATGCGCCGACGCTGGTAAACCCCATCGTGGGTACGCAGACCGTGGGCGACAATTCGACCAAGGCGGCATCGACGGCCTTTGTGCAAAGCGCGGTTACGGCTATCAGTTCTGGCGTGATCAGCATCAACGGGACGGGCGGGGCCTTCACGTTTACTGGCAGCGTCTCTTGCACCGCAACTACCTGCACATTCTCATCCACGGGAATAACCAACACCACCCTGGCGCTCCCTGCCGGCCTCGTGGCGGCCGCGAACACCTGTTATGGGTGGTCGGGCTCGGCATGGGCTGCGCGGCCCACACAGGCTGCTGCAACGTTCACCATGACGGGCGTAGTAGTGACACCGATCCAGTCCAACGTGATTGCAGGATGGCAGGCCAGCCCCCAAGGCACTACCGGATGGGGCAAGAACGGCGGCCTGGTGCTAGACGTTTGGGCTTCGACAGCAAACACCGTGGCGTGGGAGGTTTGCAATCCCACTGCTGGTTCGATCACGAGCGGAACGCCAACATTCGTCATCTCGGCCCAATGAAAAGACTACTGCCAATATCGCTATTGCTTGTCGCTTCCATGGCCTCGGGTCAGGGGTTTCCTCGGTCTGGAGCTCTCGCTGGCAGTGTCCCATCTACCGGCCTGATATTCTCCCCCACTGGCGGCACGTTCGGCGGCACGCAGTACGTCGGCCTGAGCTACCCCACCGACCCAACTGCGGAGATCTTCTTCACTCTCGGCCCGCTCTGCACGCCGAGCAGTTGCCCGACCGGGAGCAGCGTCCTGTCCTATGCTTCCGCTCTATACACCGGCCCAAACTGCATTCCGACCAGCTCCTGCACCTCCAGCGCGGGCGGATTCGGGACGCCGATCAAGGCGCCGAACACTGGTAGCGGGACAACGATCAATGCGCTGGTGGCCCAGGCTATCGTTTCCAAGCAAAACATCATGTCTAACACGGCTCTGCCTGCCTCATGGTTCCCAAATCACTGGAAGTTCATCACACCGAACACACTGACTTCGCCAACTGGCGGCCTGGTAAATGTGCCGACGACCGGGACATGCGGGGTTACTCCCTGTACAGGTAACATCCTCAAGAACACCTTGGATTCGAGCACGGCAAACAAAGTCTGCTACGCCACTGTTTACGATTCCACGAAGGGGTGCACAGGCGGCGGCGTGGGGTCTACCGGAACCGTGGTCAATGCGTGGATAATTCCCAATGCTACCGCTCCCGTAACGCCTCCGACCGACCCGCTTACGGGCCTGGCCGCGCTGCCTACCTACATGGGCTATTCAAGCTCCTCGCAGAGCAACGGGGGATGGGGCGGCCCGCAGACCCTCTACACCGCAACCGGCGATTCGGCCTGCGCCACGTTCTGCACATGGATGGCGATGGATTTCTGGATTCTGGCGGACGGCGGGCCCTATGCTGCGATTGAAGCCGACATGCAGATGGGCGAATCCTCGACGGGATCATGGACCTTTGCCCTTCAGTGCCGCACCAACGGGCCGAGCGGATCATTCCAAGGCTGGGGGCAGAGCAACCAGACCAACTGGCCGCCTAAGCTGATCCCCGGAACAACAGCGGCCAATTGCCCCAACTCGACGCAATGGCTTCATGTGATGTACTACGGAACCCGCGACCAAACCGCCAAGACGTTTACCATCGTTTCGCTGGCATTGCAGTCGGTTCCTGGCGGTCCTGCCGGGGCATCTGGCTACTCGGTTTTCCCAGTCAATGTGACCTATGCTGTAGACCCTAAAGACACGGTAGGCAATACTTGCACCAACCAGATGCAGATCGATGCATGGTGCGCGGCTGGTGGAGTTTGCAACACGACTCAGCACCACGGCGCATTCTACGCGCTGAACAACGTGACATGCGGAACAGGAATACCGCCGGTAGTCGGCACAAATACGCAGCTTTACCACTAGGAGAACGATATGAAGCGATTCGCACTGATAGCCTTGGCGCTTACCATTCCGCTGGAGATGGCGGCGCAGGTATCGCCTCCCTCGATCCAGTCCCGCNCTGCCGGCCGATTCGTCGCGTGGAACTATGGGCAATGGCAGGTTCAACCGTACAAGGTTCCCGCGGGCACCGGCTCGCAAACGTTCTCCGTAGTCGCCTCGCAGGTCAAGCTCACAGACGGGCGCGTAATCATGCCCTTTGCGACTACTGCGCCCATCTTTATCGGCAAGGAGCAAGTTACGCCCACGGCTGTCGGGGCGGGCTGCCAGAACGCCAACGTGGCAATCGGGGCTTGCACGGTTACGGCGACTTTCACCATTGCGCACACCAACGCGGACGTGATTTCTTCGGCCACCTACGGTCTACAGGAGGCCCTGAACGATGCGGGTAGCTCAGGTGGTGGTGCGGTGACTGTCGATAGCGCATGGGCCGGACTGGGGGGCACTGCGGGCATGATCAGCGGGGCTACTCTCCCCACGAACACGGGCATAGAGAACGCGAGCACTGGACCGGCATCGGCAGTCCCTCCCGGCTGGACCTGCACGGGCAGCGGCGCGTCTCAGGTATGCACGGCTCCGGGTACACTAGCGGCTGGCACTACTGTGTCTGCCAATGGGATTTTAACAAACTCAATTTGGCAGCGTGAGGGGCATCTTCAGTACGGCGCAGAGCCGAGCGTGTTATATGAGCAGAATGCACAGTTGCTTTCGGTTCCGAGTACGACATACGTCTTTAAAATGTGGTCGGACGGAACTTGCGCGGGAGGTAGCTTCCAATATTCCGAGAGTTTGACTGCGCTCCCCGGATCATGGACTGCGCAGGCAGCTTGTGCAATTACGAACACCGGCTACGAGCGCACGGTTGTGCGTCATTATGGATCAACCTACTATCTTTTCGGGGTAAACCAGACTGGTCAGAATTCAATTGATCTGTTCACGGGCACAACCGGAACCAGCTTCATGCTCTCCACGACTGGACTCATTACGACCGGCACATCAGGAGCGTGGGACTCTCAGGGTATATCGACAGGTACTGTGTATTTCGATGGATCCATCTGGCACATGCTTTATCAGGGGATCAGCGCCACGACGAATTGGCAAGGTGGATATGCAACCGCATCCACCGCGACAGGACCATGGACGAAATACAGCGGAAACCCGGTTTTAAATAGCTCAAACAGCCCTGGGGGCATGGCTGCCGGGGGTGTTTCAAATTATATCGATGCCAGCGGGAATATCTGGATTTGGTGCCAATCGTCGTTGGCCCCAATCTCGCTGCCGACAGACATTTATCGGTATGTTTCGTCTGATTGGATACACTGGACGCGGAACCCATCACAGTCAGTTTTGCGAAGGCTTGATCCGGTTTACGAAGGGCCTGGATTAGTGCAGGGACAAGTGGCCGATCCGTCTCTTGTGGAGGCGAATGGGTCAGTCTATATGTTCTATTCGACCGTCGAAAATCAATCAACAGGCCCATTCGGAATATCTCTCGCGGTTGCTCCTGTGACCTTCGCGCAGCTTATCCAGACAGATGAAGGCGCAGCCAATGGCTACAACGGCTCAGTGATGAGCGGGAACACTCCGGACTTGATGATGTTCGGTACCGGCCTGAATCCAATTGATTCATTCGTCGCAGTAGCTACTCCAGGGCAAACGTCTTCTTCTGGCAATTTGTGGATGGTGGTTCGCGGTACATCGCCGACGTCTCCGACTGGCCCAATCGGTCTAACCGGGAATAGTAATATGTCGATAGGTGGGGGGCTCCTTAACCTTACAGGTGCGTCTTATTATGATGTGTCGGTGGGTCCAGCAGCTTGCGTCGCGACGGTTACCGCGAGTTCCAAAACGTGCATAGGCTGGAATGCTTTAGGGAATAGCACATCATCTAATAGCACTGGTGTTGGTGCGGGTGCGGGGTCAGGTGAAACCACGGGCGGAAATAACATTTATCTTGGTAAAAACGCAGGGCAAACCAACCATGCAGGCAGTAATAACATTTTCATCGGTGGCGATGCGGCGACATCAGCACTCTCCGACGTGATAGCCATCGGTGGTACGGTCAACGCGAGCAATACAATTCAAATAGGCATCGCGCAGACGGACGCTTATTTCGGTAACGGTACCACGAAACTGCACGGAGTTATCCAAGGAACTCAAGCTCTCGCCGCAGGGTCCACAATATTAGTCGGGGCGAGTAACTTACCTATTGCTGGGATAACTGCGCCAACAGGCAACTGCATTCTTTATCCATCTGGCAATAATGCAATCAATGAGGATTGCAATGGCATTTGGAATCCAACGACGCATACACTCTCTATCGGTCAAACCGGTCCCTTTACAAGCACTGAAGCATCCATAAATATTCTTGGCTCCACAAACGGAGGAGCCACTCCGGAAACCTACCCGGCACTAAATCTGCACGCGGGGACAAACGATTTCTTGGGTATTTCTTGGGAAGGACGGTATCAGACTGATGCGGTTTTTAGCATCGACGGCACGACGGACGATCTCGTGATTGTAGGCAACGGCGCCCCCGCATTAACAACTCTTTTCAGGTTTGGTACGAGTAGCTTCAGTGTGAATGGATTGGGCGGCTTCAGCGCGGCTGGAACTATTAAATCCGGGGGAGCGTTCATCTCAGGAAGCTCAACGGGCGTAACGAAAACATGTACTACCTACCCCACGGTCGTGGGCGGAATTGTAACGGGGTGCTGAGACAATGAAAAAAATCGTAATGATACTTCTATTGGCTAGTTCGATGCTGGCCTTTGCCCAAGACAAGCCAGCCGCGACGAGAGAACCGACGGTCGCGGAACTGAGACTGCAAATCGCTCAAAAAGACGTGCAGATTGCCCAACTGAAACTGCAACTCATTCAAGCTTCTGCTCAGGTGTCATACCGTCAAGTACAGGATGAGCTTGCTACTGCGCAGAAGGCGGTGCAGGATGCTTCACTGAAGCCGTCCGAAACCCCTAAGAAATAGACAACGCAGTTGTGCAGAGTGACGTAATTTACGAAAGGCACCGTGCAACACGCATCAAACCACTCAGCAAGAGGGAGTACGCCGCCGTGGAGTCACAATCGGACCAGAGTGGATCACGAACATCGGGGGCTGGGGTGGCCGACATATCAACGCGCATAGGGAGACTTGAAGTGGAGATGGAAGTCGTTCAACAAGGCGTATCGAACTTCAGGAATTTCCAGACTGACATGCGGCGCTTCGTCACGCAGTTTGAGACGAACACGGAGAACCGCGCTAAGCTGGACGCAAAGCGGGCGCGGATACACTACGCGCTTATCACTTTGCTCATCGGGCTGGTGGTGGCGATGTTCTCATTCCTGCTCAATCATTACGACGGTCACAAAATTAGTTTCGGTTCTGCGCCTACGGGCGTATCATCCAATGCAACACAACCGCAGGATTCCAAGATTCCTGAGCTAGTGAGGTAGCCATGCCAACCGGAACACCTCCAGATCCAACCGGGTACCCGTTCCCGCGACCACCGGGCCCAGTGCCAGCCAAGCCGCAACCGCAACCCGCGCCCAAGGGCGATGAGGGGCCAAAGAAATGAGCTACGGCGAGGGGCTAACGCTCGGGCTCATGCTGGCCATTGCGCTCGGCATGGGCGTGTGGTGGCTGGCTGAAAGGAAGAGATGAAGACGCCGAACGTAAACACGATTGCCTTGATTGCGCTGATTATTTCGGTTGGCCTGATGGTGTTCCTCTTCGCTGGCAGCCGGGGTGATCCGAGTCTGCGCATCGCCGCGCTCGTGGCCGGGACTGGGCTTGTCTCGACACTGGCGGCGATCGCGTCNANCTATCCTCACGGGCAAGGATCTGACGAAGCATGACCCTGCCGACCTCCCGCCCAACACCACCACAACTGACACCCAAGTGGTCAAGGTAGGCCCTGTGCCGCCGGACCCTACCAACCCGAAATAGAGGAGCAGCAAATGGCAGGATTCAAGAGTTTTCTCAGCGCAATAGGGCACGGCTTTCTGGCCGTATTCGGCTACCTCGGCAGCGCCAAGGGCCAAGCGGCAGTGCAGGGCGCGGAGTCAATCGCGCTCACGGTAGGAACGCTCGTGGGGATTGGCCCCGCTGTGGCAGGTATCGAGGCCCTCATCAACACAGGGCTCAAGGAAGTAATCAAGATCGAAGCCAGCGCGGCCGCCTTGGGCGTCCAGTCCGGTACCGGGGCGCAGAAAGCCGCGGTGGTCATTGCGACCCTAGCACCCCAAGCCGAAGACTTCCTGAAGTCCATCGGCGTCGCCAACCCTACCGCAGAGCAGGTGCAGACCGTAGCCAGCGCCATCTCCGGGGGCTTGGTCGCCATCCTGAATGCGCTGCCGGCCCCGAGCCAGGCGGTTGCACCGAGCGCCTAACCTTCGCAGGCCCGTGGAGATAAGACAGGGATCTGCGGGCCCATTTTTCTCTGGAGCAGATATGTGGACATACCAGCCGTCAACCGGAAAGATATGGGCGCCAGACGGGTCGCTTCTCGGCATTGGCTATAGCGGCCACGGCGAGGGTCTAAACGCCCCACAGAGCCAATCTGTGCGCGACGTAGGGCCTATTCCGCAAGGGGGGTGGATCATCGGCGCATTCTTTGACGATCCTGGCGGCAAAGGGCCTATCGTAGCTCACCTGTCGCCATTGCCCGACACCAATACCTTTGGCCGCAGCGGATTCATGATCCACGGCGACAATGGGCAGGCGAACCACTCCGCATCTCACGGGTGCATCATCTTGGCGCGACCGTACCGGCAGGCGATTGCGGCCAGCGGAGACACGAGGTTGTTAGTTACTTCATAGGAAAGGAGCCGTGCGCAGTGCCAGAGCAGCCCCCGAGCCAATCGGGGGCTTTTTCTTTGGGGTGAAGTGGGAATTTTGCGGGGTGCCGGTACGGTGATTGCTGAGGTCAACGAGCCGGAACGCGAGGCGAGAGCACCCCGCAGTTGAAGTTTACCGCACAGTTTTGATATTCTGCAACTGCTGAGGTAAATGACGCCGTGAATATGCCCCGAAAATATCGGATTGCCATGTTCCTGTATTCGTATGCCCCAGTTCGTGCATTTTACTGCCAGAGGCAAGAATGGGCGGACGCTTAAGAGCCGCCGGACCGCATGGATCAGCAGACGTGCAAGCCCGCAAACATGCGTGGTGATCTGCTGGACAGCCTGACACTATGCCCCTTCGACAAGGGCGGCAGACTTGGGTGCAGGATATGGGACTCACCGGAGCAGGTGAACACCATTACCAGCTTTAGAACACGGTAAGACAAAGACTTGCCCCGTTGGGTGCTTGGGTTAGGGGGTCGTATTGCCTTTAGTCTGTATATTCCTGAAGAGTACGTTGGAAACGTTCGGTCCTGCGCAACTCGCCCCTGAATCCACGATCAAGCCCTTACTGCCGAATGCAACACAGTTCCCTGTGACCATGACCGGAGCAGCGCAGTCAATCACCCCGGGGCGCGTGCTTGTGCAGCCAGTCGCGAGTTCCTGCTTGTCGCCATACCCCGCTGGAGCGATTGGCGTGGGCACAATGGGGCGATTCATCAACCGGACGACTAGAACCGCGTCTAGCGCCCATAGAGCCGCTATAAAGTAGGCTGCACGCCTCATCGCCCGGTCTCCAATCGTCTAGTAATCTGCCTGGCAAGCTCCTGCACGATCTCCCGGACCGCAATCGGCGTCTTGGGATCGGCAAGGGCGTGGTTGTAGTGATCTAGCAGGGCCAACCGCCAGCCGAGCCGGTTCTTCTTCTTCGTCAACTGCGGGCCGAATTTGTGCATGGTGCCTCTCCGAGCTTGTCATCCGTGTCCCTGTTGAGCACGCGGCTCAGGCACAGCATGGACGTGCCGGCGCAGGCTGGGCAGGCGGTGGCGCTGGTCGAGACGCTGTCACAATTCACGCACAGATAGGCCGATTTCAGCGGGAAGTAGTCGCGGCAGGTCATATCGCGCTCACCTCAATCTCAGTTGAACCGCATTCAGGCCGCGTGTGGCAATCGCGCACAACCAACATGCTGGACACGTGCGCATCGGTGATAACCTTGCCCTTCTTGTCGCGGAACACGCCCGCGTCTGCAAGGCCATCCAGAACGAGTTTGGGGAAGTTGTCAACGTCTCCCCTAGCCTTGGGCGGCAGGACCACTCTCAGGGCAACGTGAAACGATTTACCTCGCACGTATTCGCCTCGGGCATAGGTTGCGACTGCCGCCTTGAATGCCCGTGCCTCTTTGGTCACTACGGTGTTGCCGTTGCGAAAGCGGGTCTTGTAGTGGTTGAGTGATGGAGGCACCAGCGGAACCGTGAATGTCAGCTTCTCGCTCACTTGCCCACCATCCAAATCGCGCCGCACACACCCAGGAGCGCGGCCACGGCTGAGACCAGTAAAACTGCTTGGCAAACGAACAGTTGCCGCCTCAGCGAGTCTAGCTGCGCATCGTGTATCCGCCTGTCGATGTAGCGATCATCGTGCCTGCTCATCGTTCTCCTTTATCGTCCACTGCCGCCTATTTGCCGGTGAGCGCGTCTAGAAATGAGACCATGGCACGGTTGGAATCCTCGTATTCAGCCTCAGCCGCCTCCATGTCCTGCTTGCGGGCATCGCGGATCAGGATCAATTCCACTAGCCTGTCCTTCTGCTCCTGCGTGATCGCCCCTGGCACCTCAGCGGGCGCGGGAGGCTGGGGCTTCACGCGCTTGGTGCCCTTGTCGGATCGCGGGGCGCGGGTGGGCTTGGCAGGGAATCCTGCAAATGGTCCGACCGGCAATGGCGCGAACTTCGCTGCCTTCGCCATATCAAGATCGCCATTCTCATCGAACGATCC
>JGI24891J29808_1000682_pt1 | contig 13469 bp, 14 predicted proteins | sample FreactcultuFSWF8_FD_29808 | JGI IMG/M metagenome (IMG submission 29808) | reverse complement strand
TTATTAATCTCACAACTTAAAAATTTGGGAGTGGCTGTAAACCACTCCAGATTAATTAAAACGGCAAGTCATCTGCAATTTCATTCATTGCTTCAGGCTTAACCAATGTAGGTGTTTCTTGTTCACAACTGCCCCACTCTAATTCGCAAGCATTACCAAGGATGTTTCCTCTCTTAGTTTTATCTACTTTATGAACTTCCTGAGGAACATCTTGTACAATCATTCCAAGGTTTCCGAAACGGTCTGTCTCTCCATCAGGAAGCATCATTAGAGTTGCTTTAAGGAAAACTTTTGGCTTGCTACCATCCTTACCTTGTGTTACATAAAACCAAGACTTGTCAATTGATGTAACGTCAATATCAAGTTTAATAAATCTTTTTGCGTTTGAACTCTTGTTAATCTTATTTGGTAAATTAGCCACTTTAGTAAATTTTAAATTAATTAGTAAATTTTGTTTTTTCTCTAGTTTGCTCTATGGTGGTGACTTGTTCATTTAGTATATTTTTAAGTTAGAATAATAATCCTTTAACCGTAGCTTTCTCGAAGTTTGCTAATCCATCTTTGAAATAGCTTTCAACTTCCTCTATTATAGTCAAGTTACACATATTCCTGTGGGCTGCAACTGCATGACTCATTGAACCTCCGTGAGTATCCAATATTCTTTTATTCCTTATATCTAGTGTTGTGTAGATATAATCGTAAACATAAACTGGCTTTTGAGTTGGATGGCGTTTATCTCCTTCAAATTCATCAGTCTTTCCGTTCCTTGCTTTTGAAATTATCTTTGCATTAAGGTCAATAGTAGTAAGTGCTACCTCTCCATCTGCAAAATCCAAGTCGTATTTTTTCTTGTCCCAAACAAAGAAGCATCTCCCTGATGGCATACCTACCATTCTGCCTTGATTATCTTCTACACGACCCCACTCTTTTAAGAAATAATTGCCTCCCCAAACAATAACGTTTTGGCAGCAATACCAAAGCAAGTTCCAATATTCTTGAGTAGGAATCTTATTGTCCCAATATCCATTTTCGTAATTTCTGTTTTCATGTTCATGCTTTGAAGCCTTACCCATCTTCATGCTACCTATTCCAACTCCATATGGAGGGTCTACAATTCCGTAGTGAAAGTGCTTGAACATCATGTTTTCTTTGCACCAACGAAGATACTGCATATTATCTCCATTTATAAAAGTGTTTCCACCTTTTTTAATCTCTGTTAGTCCATGATTATTCTCCATATCCAATAAGTCTTTTAAAGTTAGCTAATGTTGTTTTTGGCTTGAATGACCCAACTTCTGCCGCTTCCACAAAAGAAAAGATGGCATCCCTATACTCGAAAGAATTAGCAAGTGTTTCAGCTTCTTCTTCTGTAATATGCTTAGTTAGTACCGCTATAATACATTGCCTTTCAAGTGATACTAATAAGTTTTCCTGAACTTCTATTCTACTCATCATCTTCATCGTTTAATTGTGATTCACGAGAGTCAAGTTGCTTTAAAAACAATCTGCAATCTTCAACTCTTTTTTTCATTCTATCAATTAACTCCTGGTCACGCTCTATGTTGTAGCAAATCAGTCTATCTTTTTGTGGAATATCAGAGTACGTATGATTTTTTCTCAATTCTGCACAAGCTAATTCCCAGTCTTCTTTTGAACCAATAAACTCGTAAAGCATTTTCTTTTCTTCACGAACAATTAGGTGTTCCGGAGTATCAATTAATGCGTAAATTAGTCTTGCATTTTCTCTTCCGAATAACTCCATATACCCTTGCAACTGATACTCGTATCTTTTGCTTAGTTTCCTTGCAATTGTTCTGAAGAATTGGAATATACTCCAATTGACTTTGGTGTCACAAATCATATCCCTTGAGTCATCTTCAAAATCAATTTCTCCTTGAAAGTGAGTACCATTGATACGTCTTTCGTTCTTCTCGAAGTATTCTCCTGTAACCAAAGAATAAAGAGTAATTGCATCCTCTTCCATTTGAGTTCCTTTCTCTAAATACTTTGACATAATATCTTCATGTCTTCCATACTTAATTGCTACATAAACATCGCAAAGGTGAGTCTTGGCTGATTCGCTTAAAGTAGGAATATCTTTTGTAAATTCCAAAACCTCAAGCTTTTCATACATTTTTTGAATCTTGTCATCTAGAGCGTTTGCCGTCTTTGTATTTTTATTTACAATGGCATCATACTTTGACTCGTTAAGCGATATAGACTTTTTCAAGTCCTCATACTTTTGCATATTAGACTTTCCTTTCGGCTCTGTCATAATATAGCCAAGTGAACTGCATCGGCAAGTCCACTCATCCCAATTAATTACTTTTACTTCTTCCATTTTTTTGCTATTTTGTTGTAGCTAAAAACCACGCTCCATTTACGGTAGCGTGGCGTTGAAGTAGCGATGCGTACTATCTTTTAAGCTGTTTCATTTTTGCATCGTAAGCTTCCGATGTTTCTCGTGACTTGCAGTGTTGAAATAGCTTTTGTAATTCTTCAGGAGTCTTTGACATTTCAATAAGAGCCATAATTCTTTCTCCTTGCTTTTCCTCTTTCTTTGCGGAAGGGTCTTGGGATTCAGGCTTATCGTATTGACCACTAAACTCTAGACTTCCTTTTCTATTAACGTTACGACCAAATATTTCTCCAATGTGGTCGCAAGCATCTTTTATCGCATACGACTTGGCACTAGGAAAAGCCATTTGAACACCTGCATCTTTAACTGTAGTCAAATCACCTACATTACCACCACTACCAACTTGGATAGACTTTGCTCCGCATCCATCATGGAATAACCACTCGTTGAGCAATGGGTGAAAGTAATGAACTCTGACTGTAACTGCAACAGAATTTAATATTAATTGAGTTTGCAATACCTCAACTTTCCATTTAGGGAAGTAGTTATCCATAAGGAACTCTACTTTGTCAATAGGCAAGTACATTGCTGCAACTTGCTTTCCTTCTGAATTTTTTACAGTAGCCATAGGGTGAGGCTTTAGCCATGATACAGGAGGAGCTGAATACATGACCTTCTTGAACTCATCAGCCTTGAAAGCATCTAATGGATTAGCTACCAAGTCCTTAATGTCTGCAAATTTTTTAGTTGCCATTGTTGTCTACGTTTAATAAGTCAATTTTAGACTTGTGATGAATTTTTTTGGTCTTGGCAAAAAACATCAAGTCTTTTGCTTTTCTAAAACATTGAGAGTTACGTTGAATAGCTATCGCAAGTTCGCCAATCATCTCCTGGCGTTCCTTGTGTGTCATGGATAACCACTCTTTACAGAGTGCCATTATCTAGCTAAATTTTCAAATTGATTGCGAGATTGCAATTTAGCTTCAATGTTTTTAATTCTACCAATTAAAGGGTAGTAACCATCATCGAATCTAGTTAATTCTGACTCCTTAAACCTTAGAGCATTTAATATACGCTCTAGTTGTGATGATGTTTGTTCTTGAGATGCTCTGGTCTTTTTTGCAGTAGTAGATTTGCTAGACTCAATCTCGTAATTTGTAACTTGTGACTTGTTCATAAATGATTAATTTTTTGTTTCGTTGCATATATCCAATATAATGCCACAAAATAATTTTAACATTTTTTAACATTTCACCCTTTCACCCTTATATATGATACCCGCACACACGAGCAAAAAATAGTATCGTGAAACATATTTTAAACACTGTTTCACGATACTATTATAATTTTGTTTGTATTGGTATTGATTAAATAAAAAACAGTCAAAAACAGCCTTAAAATCAATCTATTATCTACTCTAGGCATCAATCTATTATCTACTTGAGGCACTGGTTATTAATCCAACCAACTAAAAACTTTAAGTTATATGGCTTTGACTCAACTATTTTAACGTAATGTTTTACTAGATTAACCTTCCAATTTTGAATAATCAAGCTATCTTTTAAAAGATGATTCTCGTTATATAGTTCTCTATTTTCATACTTTAGTTGACTTATCCAAACTTGCTCTTGCTTTAATTCCCCAATTAGAGAATCAACCAAGTAAGATTGCTGACAAGGTTTAACAATATCTTCAACTTGTTTTACTTCTGTATTTGTACTGCAAGCTGCTATTCCACAAAGAAAGAGTACGGATACTAATATTTTACTAGTCATAATTTAACGCATTTAAAGTCAAGTCATCAATTTTACCACTCTTTGGCAATCCTGCCGATTCCTGCAATATTTTTATTGCACTAGTTACTCCTCCATTTAATCCGCTTTCAAATAACTTGTTGCAAAAGTATTGTTTTTTAATTTCATCACCTCTTATAGTATCCCAATATTTAGGCTTGTAAAACTTCATTGGAGTATCAATAGTGCAATTTTGCATATCTTCTTTAGTGCAAACTCTCCCTAATGCTTTCTCTAGGTCATCGGAAGTCATTCCCCACTTAGAACCTAGTTTTCTTCCATCGGAAGTAAATGAGCCTTTATCAGAAGAGTCAAAATTAAACTCTCCTCCTTCTATACCCATTGCGTATTCAAAAGCTTCTCTATAGTTTCCCATTATAAAATAGTTTTTTCTTCTCTATAAAAGAAATAGCAAACTGTAACTAGTCCTGCTATTATTAGCAACCACCACTCGAAAGAAAATCTAACCTTGCTTTCTGTAGTCTTTGTTGAAACATCGTGTTTTGAAGCAGAATCCTTGCGAGAAACAATTACTGCTACATAAGACACCTTTGTGCTACCTGTATCATTAAATGAACGCTTGAAGTTATCTGAATCAGACTCTGACTGCTTATGAATAAGCAAAGACTTTATTTTCTTTGGCGACTCTATTTCTTCGCTTCCGATTTTATAGAAATACTTTCTACCTGTAGATGTATCTATGTCATCGAAGTTGATAGTGAAATCGTCTGTAACCTTCTTCTTTGTGGATGAAGAATCTTCTGTACCATCTAATCTGTAGTTAGATTCGGAGTTAAGTTTGGAACTTGAAGAATCGTATGACTTCCTGTAGATAGAGTCAGTATTTTTGCTTTCCTGCACACTAAACTTTTTGAAAACTGAGCATGAGTAAAAAATCACTCCAGCAGATATAAAAAATACTATTTTTTTCATACTTGATTATTTTGATTGTTATTAACTTGTTCTGCATCAGGCAAAACATTTTCTCTTGCAGCTATAGCAACTGCAACAATAGCTCCTCCTACCCAAACCAATGTACTACACTTATCAGATATAGCAAGTGGTATATTAGGTACAGTACAAAGTGCTGCACCAAGAGTTGCTAATGAAGTACCAAATTTAATAAGTTTCTTAAAAAACTTTGGAGTAGGAGCTTTTACCCTTTCTACATAATCTTTAATAAAAGACATAAAATACAAATTTAGAGATGATTAGGTCTATCAACTTTCCTTTCCATAACCACTAACAAGTTTTGAACCATTAGCTTTATTTCATTTATAGCTATTCTTGTTTCCTGTCTATCTTCGTGTATTTGATGATAGATATTATCTTTAGATTTCTCTAAATTTGTTACACGAATCTCTAGTGCTTTTACAGAAACTTTAGTCCATACAGCAAAAGTAACTATTGCACCAAATAAAAGGAATGCAAGTGTAGCTAAAGAAGACATACCTTGAATATTAATATCTTGAAGCATAAAAAATAAAGGAAAAAATGGAGAGGTTTCCCTCTCCGTTAATTAAGAATTTACAGTGTAACAACAAGATGTTACTATAGCACCATAAACAGCTTCAGTCTCCATAGATGTTACAGTTACTGAAACAGTCTTCGAGAATCCATTAACAAGTCTTAACCCGTTATTTTGAGGGTTCTGCTGATTAGGAGCTCCTTGAACTACCTGAGGCAATCCGTTCACTACATTTTCAGAAGGAACGATTGAAACTTGTGCTACAACTTGCATTGTAGCATTATTGTTTTGCGTATTTGGGTTAATCACCAAAGTATCGCATACTACTCCCCAGTAATTTACTGGCGTTACGAGTGTTTTTACATTACTCATTTTGTTTATTTTTAAATTGTGAAAAAAGATAATTAAAGAAGTCTTATTTTTAATACTCCAGCTGTATTATATATTCCTCCTATTGGAACTCCACCTGTTGCTGCTGTTGTGTCATTTGTGAAATTCAATGCTCCTATTGTAGAAGATTTTAAGTTTATAAGATTAAGATGACCATTTACATCTGAACTTATCAATGGGTTATAAGTATAGTTGTGAGTTATAGTTCCATCCTCTGCTGCTGTACTTGACGGGTTATCATCTATAGTTTCAATCCCTAACGAGAACGTTCCGTTTGAATTTACATGAAAAGAATAATCACTTCCATAGGTGTAACTTACTGTACCATCATCTACTGTTTTAGATGGGAGTTTATTAAATGATACAGCATTACTAGATATGTTGTACGAAGGAGAATAAGTTGCTTTCCCATAATTCAAATCTACACCTTGAATGTTTCCATATTGGTCTAAACTTAATCCAGTATACGAAGGGGGCAAATCAGGATAATCATAGTCTTGTATAGCAAAAGATATACCGTTGTAGTTATAATATGCTCTATAATCACTACCAAATACAGTTCCATGATGTAGAACCATTGATTCGCTACTTATACCCCAATCTCCAAAAGTATCACCACTCGAATAACCTCCATTAGGATTATATCCAATACTATAGCTATAATTACCTCCATACTCATCATCTAGTGAACCACTAACGTTTTTAAAATTTGCGCCACCATCTTGATAAATACCCCAAGTTGGAGCAATTGTACCATTGTTGCCTGCCTTTCCGTCTCCAGCTATATTACCACCAACATATAAAATATTGCCACTAGAATATAGCAAATCATAATAAGATGAGCTAGGACTTGTGTTATTCCAATCAGAAACTAATCCCCTGCCCAGTATAAAGCCATTATCTGATAAAATATTAGTGTTATCATAAGAATTCCAATCCCTTTCTCCTCCGGGGTATGATAAGTCTATTCCGCTTTGTACGATATTATTACCTGCACGAAGACTGTTAGAATTTATTGTGACTATAGGAATAGAAATATTATCGGACCAACTAGTATCGGTTATATAAGTATTATTTAGATAATCGTTTGGTCTAAAGTTAGCAGAACCATCACTATTTATATTCCAATTTGGTGAAGTTATAGAATTTAAAGTTACATTACCACTACCGTCACTACTAAAGTTTCCACCATCAAAATTAACTGAACCATCTGCGTTCCATCCTGCTACTAAAGAACCATCAGAATTTTTGTATGTATTGAAATCTCCAAGACCACTATTTGATAATGTTACATTTCCTGTTGCTTTATCTTGTATAAAAAAATCTCCTAGACCATTAGTCCATAAAGTTCCATTAGTTGTAGTTTTATCATAGATGCAAAAATCTCCATTTCCATATGTATGTAATGTTGCATTGTTACCAATTTTATCTTGAACCAATAGGTCTCCTATACCTTCTGTAGATAATGTTGTATTTCCCGAAACATTATCTTGTATAATAAAATCTCCAATACCATTAGTTGCTAATGTTTGAACTTCATAAGTAGTGCTATAACCTATAACAAAGCCATCTGATGTTATACCTGCATTACCATCAAGTAAAGATAGAGAGCCATTTACATCTATTTCAGCCATAGGTAAAGTCAATTTACCATCTGCTGAAATACTTGCATTAGGTAAAGATAGTCCACCGTCTGCTTGTATAATAACTGCTGTTGATGCAAATTTAGCTGAACCATCAGGGTATAAATCAATAGCTTCTGCTATGTCTATATGACCATCTGAATATAGTTGTATATTTCCACCAGCGAAAACTGCTGAACCATTACTTTCAATACTCCACCCTTTAATTGAGTCGTAGTCTAAACTCCATCCTTCTATCTTATCAGCATATATTCTAGCTGTTTTGTCATTATCGGATACTTGAAATAATGTTCCGTGATTTCTTCCTCCTACATCACCAACACTTGTTATTTCATTAGTTTTATCTACAGAAAATCCTACGGCATTATCTCCGTCATCAACAGTAAAGTCGCCTTGAAATAGCCAATTTCCTGTAATTGTTTCATTAGCATCAGGATTAAATCCATGAGTAGAAACATACTCCTGAGTAGCTAGCGTTCCATTTGCATCTGGTAAAGTATATTCTCTTGAAGTACTTGGGTATATAAATTGTGACATGATTAATAAATTATATAATTATTTACTACTCTTCCATATAATGTGAATGAAGAACCGTTTTGAATTTCATTATCCTCTGAATCTCCTATAGACCATCCACCATTTCTATTATAAAGAATACAGTTAAAGAAGTTAGCAATGTGGAAATTATCTATATTCCCACCTGTTCCTCTATCTGAAAACTTCAATCTTTCAGTATCACTCGTTGTATCAAAACTTGCTAACGTGTATCCAGAAAAATAGTTTTTAAAATAATCAAATAATCTTGCATACTGATTAACATTAACTGGCTGACCAAACAAAATAAGTGCTCCTTGCCTTGATGTAGATTCAATTGGCACTATTTCTCCTACTCTTGTAAAGTTTCCAAAAACATTCCTAAGTCTCCACTCATAAACTCCTGAAGAACGATTGAATTTATATATAGTAAAACTCTCTCCATTGGTAGCATAAAAATAATTAGCACCTATACTTGGATAAGGAAAATTTATAGAGTCTGAACCACTTGATTTAAACTTTATACATCCTGACAATCCTCCAATCTCAAATGACATATCAACTCCATCAGAAACTGTAGATATATCAGGTAATGTTATTACTATCGGAGTAGCGGTAGAAGATTGAACTTCGACTATATTTATACTTCCTAAATAAGTTGAATCTAAACTCGTTGTCGAAGTAATTAAATTTACAACTCTTTTTACATAAGTTCCAACTCCTGTACTTTCTGAAGAAGATTGTTGGTCAAAATGAAAATTAAAGTATTGACCTCCAACAAATGAACCTCCTGTTAAAAGAGTAAATAAGCCAGTAGTTTTATTGAATGTAAAATCAACTCCTTTTTTAAGTAAGCCTCTTCCAAACATCTCTGTAACTGTTACATCCCAACTTCTGAAATCAGGAGCTCCATCAGAACCGTCAAATATAGCAGATGTAGCACTATCTACAATTCCATTAGTGCTTCCTACTATAACTTGAAAGTCATCCTTATAAGAATTTGTATCAAGTTCGGTAGGAGTCAATGCTATTTCAGAAAGTAAATTTATTGCAACTCCATCTGAATCAAGTTCCTCTAGTTTAAATATATAATCATCTCTAAGCAACCCAGTAAATGACCATAATCTTGCATTGTGCGGAGGAGTTAACTCTTGCAAATTTTCTAGCATTGCAGTAGGTTCTGATGCTAGATATATAGAAGCTCTTAAACCTCCAGTTATTGAAGAGTAATTATTTGTATAACAATTTATCTTGACTAAAGACATGAGTTAAGTTTTATTCCGTTGCAATGTAATTGCAATGTAATTAAAAAAAATGATACCGTGAAAGCAAATTTATGTGTTTTCACGGTACTTTTTAACCTGTTTCACGGTGGTTTATATGTATTTGTTTACATTTGTCCACAAAGAAAAAGATAATGCAAATTTAAACCTATTCATTCGCAATCTCTATGCTAGTAACTCCTTCAGCGAATCCAAATGCAGTAGAATCAAAGTTTACAACTACACTTCCTATTGCATCACCAGATGTAGAACCAACTCCAACCTGTACTCCTAACTGATTTACCTTTGGAGTAAGTTTTACATCGTAGTAAAACATTGGATGAGATTCAACATCTTCAGATGGAGCAATTTCTTCATCACTTCCTAATGTATATGCAACCCCTTCAACTTTTAATCCATCTAGTAATAGTGCATCAGAAATCTTTAGGTACAAGTAATCAGGTAAGCCAAATGCAGTACCGAATCTAATGACTCTTTTCTTTGAGGAAAGCGAGTAAAGTAAATTTGTATCTCCTGCAATATCCCTATCTGTAGTTTTTTGAATATCTGGCTGATACTTCTTAACCAATCCTTCTACACGAATAACTGTAACCAATCCACAAGAAAAGAACGCATCGGGCATATTTAATGAGTTCTTCGACTCTATTAATATAGTTCTATTCCATATAGTCTTTACCGATACTCTTTCAGACATTAGAGCTGGAATGTCATCTACGCACATTACAAAATAATAATCTCCTTCTCCAAAATCAGACATATTAACATCAACTTGCTTAACATAATACGGAGGTGGAACCGGAGCAGTACCTACTGCTGTATAGGTATATTCATATACTGGAACGAGTGAAGTTACTTTATAAACTTTAAGTACTATTCCAGATACTCCATTAACAACTATTTGGTCTTTAAAACCATCTGACAAGTTGTACTTTTGTATGTAACTTGGTATTTGAGGATAAAATGAATTTCTGTTCTCGAATAAGTCATCGTATAAATCAGGAGTTTGATACTTTTCTTCTAAGGTATAGTCATACCTTACCATGTGCAAAGAGTTTGCATTTGAGTGATAAATAGAGTTTGCCATAATCTCAATTTGTATGCCTTTTTTATAAAGATTTAATAAATTACCGAATGAGTTTAAACTTGATACAATCAACTCAAAAGTTTGTACCTTTGAATTTACTGAAGCTTGTTTCATTTTCCCCAAAGGAAGAAGGAATAGTGTAGTACCTCTAAACGATGTAGTAATGACTCCGCCTTTTGAAAATGCGTACATTATCTCGTTAAATGTATATGGAACAGCAGTAGTAACTTTTGCTATCTCTGGAAGACAGAACGGATTGCCAAGTTCTCCATAATGTATATCAGCACTCTCTATAACTTTATCGGAACCATCTGAATTAGCTGTAACTAGATTAGGATTCTGTTTTGAAGTCTGATATGTTATTACTTTATGAGTTTGCTGCAATGTTGATGCAAGTAATGGATAGTGTTTTTTCAAGTTCCTTTTTGGAGTAATCCGAGTATTGAAAACTGTATTGTCATAAACCCCTTCAACGTATTGCAAGTTTCTATTTAACTTAAATCCAGTTTCTTTTATTAAGTTGTAATTAATAGGAACTTCTGTAGTACCACCAACATAATTTACTGTATCTGCACTTATCTCGCTTAATCCATTCTTTATTGGCGAGAGAATTATATTTGTTGGATAGTCTGCATAACTTACTGGAAATGTTTGAAAGTTCCAATTAAAGTATGCTCCTGCTGGAGTTATAGTTACAGCAGAACCTACTAGAGAATTTCCAATTCCATCAAGTGTTGCTGACTTTATGAAACTCAAATATAAGTGTATTGTTGTTGCATCTATAGATACTCCATTAATTGCAGGAAGTGGATTGCACTCTACAAAACCCAAGTCATTAGTCCAATTGCACCCACTAGAACCAGTTGCAATTTTATTACCTAAAGACGTTGGCATTGGATAAAGAAGTCCTAATGCTTGTTTTATATTTATAGTTAAATCTCCTGTATCAATATAAGCTATTTTTATATTAGAGTTTGAACTTGAACCACCTGTAAAAACTATTGCAGTCGATGAATTTCCTGAAGATAAGTAATTTGCTTCTACGCATTGGAAAAACCATAATCCACCTCCATCTGAAGTAACTGTATGATAGTAAGAGTCTGATATTATTAATACCAAAGTCTTATTTGGCTCTGCTGTACCTCTTATTAATGGAGCAGAGTCATAATAGAAATTTCCATCTTGATGAGAAAGTATTGATAACGTAGCTCTATCTGTTCCCCACTTAACGTTTACTGTTATAGAATTTTTTGGATTTAATATACTTGGTATATCACCAAAAGAAACATCAATAACATGAACTCCTGTAGTCGTTGATAGTACATAAGGAGTCAATCCAATTGCTCCAATCGTTCCTCCAGAGCCATCGGTACGAGCTATTGTATAACTCCAATATCCATTTGAATCTGAAGTGCAATTACCATTATACTCTTCATCAACAAACACGTTAACTCTAGTGTTCTTTGTTGCTACTCCGTATATTGTTGGAAAACATAAACTTGAACCTGTATTAGAGTTATATAATTCACTTCCACTAAAAGGGTAACGTATGTACGGAGCGGTAGGAGAAGAATCCATATTTACTGGCAAGAAGTTTCCAACTGGGTCTTCTGCTGATGTAACTTCATCTGTAATATCTATCAACCAATTAGACTTGTCATCAGGGTTATCCTGAGTGCTATCACCTTGATAATCCATTATCAAGAATAATATACCGTAACAGTCTGCACTATAAGGAGCTACTAACGAAAGTTTATTTTTTGAATTAAGTATTGATATTGATGAAGTGTTAAGTGTATTAAATGAAAGTGTTCCTGATGGATGCCTATAGTCTTTCTTTGTATATCCATACTCTATTTGGTCATAGAAGTAATCTAATGCAGGCTCAAAAGTAACATCAATACACTCTCCTAAATCAAGTATAACGTTTGGAGTAACTCCATCTGTTTTTAATGCGTTATAAACATCCATGAAACTTTCTATGTGTATATCTCCATTTATATTACGGACTGCAATGAAGTCTAATGCGTCATAAGTCTTAAACCAATCTTTTATAGTTGTGTATATTTTTGCATCTTGAACATTTCTTATTGAATCTCCAGATGTTACTGTAACCTTGTTGTTTGTGGAATAGTAATTACTTTGAACTCCATACCTTCCATCAGTAGCTTGTTTAACCAATGACTTAAGTAAATCCAATGGTCTTAATGCAGGTACTATTTGAGGAAGGGTTGTAGTAATTACTTCCATTGTTACAGTTGACTCTAAAAACTGAATGTTTCCTGATTCATAATAATCCTCAAGTCCCCATTGTCCAGCTACTAAATAAAGTGATTCTCCAACTCCTAAAGCAATAGTTTCATCAAAAATTATATTTGATAACTTTGTAGTATAATTGTAATTATATATACTAGATGACATATCTATACTATACAAGGAACTTACAACTTTAGCATCTTTTATTCTTAATAACGTCACCCATACAGCCCCATAAGATAATACAATTGATATATTTGCTTTTACTCTTACAGATATATCTTTATATTGAGAAAATACAAGACCTCCTGTAACTAAAGATGTTGTAGTTCCTACTGCAATTGGATAGTATGGAGAGAATGAAGAACGTTCAACAAAATTACCTTCTTGTCCATTATAGACAACTCCTATACTATCTCCTGATTGGTTGATTATTGCAATAGGTATCAAATAATCTCTTGCTTCATTTGTAGCCAAGTTTACACTTGCTGCAATTACTTTATCCGTAACAGTATTAACCAAGTTAACCCCATCTACCAAAACCTTTACACAATCAGGATTGGTATAGTTGCATGGTACTGCATACTCAACTGTATCAAACTCGCTAATCCATCCCCATGCAGAGTCATCAACTGTTGGTATAGTAAACGTATTTAATT